>Ga0210384_10000058_pt1 | contig 160499 bp, 132 predicted proteins | sample IncBWH2MmetaG_FD_160574 | JGI IMG/M metagenome (GOLD analysis project Ga0210384, IMG submission 160574) | Forest soil microbial communities from Barre Woods Harvard Forest LTER site, Petersham, Massachusetts, United States - Inc-BW-H-2-M | ecosystem: Environmental > Terrestrial > Soil >...
CTCGGGCGGGTGGAGAAGATGAGCGGTGTTTTGCTTGAGCATCTGCAGCACCCGCGACAGGGTACTGCGTTCCGGTTCACTGATCAGCAGGTGAACATGTTCGGGCATGATCACGTAGCCGCAGACATAGAATCCGTACCACTGACGCACGCGTTCGAGGGCTTGCTCGAAAGCGTCGCGGGAATGGGGATCGGCTAACAGCGGGTCGCGCGCGTGACAACTGAAGGTTACGAAGTGCAGGCAGCGTGCTTGCTGGATGCGCTGGAGTCCCCAGGGCATGGAGATCATCGTATGTCACATGGAGGAGATAACCACGTGATCTGTGAACATATTTTGACGGTGAATTCCGGAACGGGAAAAACCGAAGTCCCCAAAGTCAGAATCCCCACCCTGTCGCAAAAAACGCGACAAGGATGGGGCACCCTCGCGTTTACCGATGCACGATGAGGATCATGCCGGGGCGGAGGATGGCAACGTTGCGGTTGTCGCGTTTGAGGGCGGCGACGGTGGTTCTATAGGCGTTGGCGATGGAGTAGAGAGTTTCGCCACTCTTCACTTTGTGGTGAACCACTGCGGCGGGCTCTTTATTCACAGCTAGACGTTCGATTTGCGCGGACTTGGTGGCGGGAGGCTTGACGGTCGCGCTTTCGGTCGGCTTCGATCCGGCTGGATGTTTTGACTTTGTCCGCGAGCTGGCTACTTCGGATTCGTGCGCGCTCGGAGAAACCGGCAGGTGCAGGGCGATGATCCTGCGTCCGCTCAGGCTGTTGCCGCGGATACCGTTCCAGCGGCGCAGCATCTGCGGCGAGACGCCGAAGTTTTCGGCGACCGTTTCGACGGTGTCTCCAGCATGAACTTTGTAGCGGGTGATGCGGCGGGCGTAGGTCGCTTGATCGCTGAGCGGATGCTTGCCGGGCGCGACGGGGATGACCAGCTTGGCGTCAGCTTCGAGTTCGGTGCCTTCCAGGTTATTGGCGGCGGCGATCGACTTGGCCGTAGTGTGATAATTCCGCGCCAGAGTGGCGAGCGTGTCGCCGGAGTGAACCGTGTGATAGCGCCACCACAGCCGCATGTCGGCGGGAATGGAGCCGATCGCGGTTGCGTATGCGTCTTTCGTTCCGGCCGGCAGATGCAATTCAAACTTGCCTTCGCGCGGGGTGGTCAGGCGCAGCAGGCTGGGATTCAGGTCCTGCAGTTCGGGCGCGGTCGAGTTCACGCACTCGGCGACCAGCCGCAGGTCAACCGGATAATTGATCGTCACCGTATCGTAGTCCGCCGGGCGATCCATCACGACATTGTCCAAGCCGTACTGCGACGGATTCTTGGTCATGATGGTTACGGCCAGAATGATGGGAACGTAGTTGCGGGTTTCTTTGGGCAGAACGTTGCGGCGGTAGAGTTCCCAGAAGTCGGCGTAGCCGGTGCGCTTCACCGCAGACTGCACGGTGCCGGGGCCGGAATTATAAGCGGCCATGGCGAGATACCAGTCGCCGAACTGGTTGTACAAATCTTTCAGGTGGCGGGCGGCGGCGCGCGTGGATTTTTCGGGATCCTGGCGATCGTCGACCCACATGTTGTGGTGCAGACCGTATCCCCGGCCCCGGCTGGCCATGAACTGCCAGATGCCGCGTGCACCAGCCCGCGACACGGCGAGCGGGTGGAATCCCGACTCGGCCTGCGCGAGGTAAATCAGATCCTGCGGCAACCCTTCTTCTTTCAGGGTGGAGACGATCATGTCGTGATAGCGGCCCGAGCGGGCGAAGGCGCGCTCGAAGACGCCGCGTCCGTGACCTGAGAAGTAGGTAATGTAGCCGGCGACTTGGTCCGTCATCATCAGGGGCAGGTCGGAGCGCGTGTTCTTGATCTCGGCCTGGGCCTTGGCCTTGACGCCGGCATCGGCGGCGGGGGTGAGCCCGTTGGTCTCGTCGATGGGCGCGGGCTCGGACTTCTGCTGGGCATCTTGCCCCGACGCGGCATCCGCGGTGCCGCCGGGATAGAGTTCGTTGACGCCAGCCACGACGCGATCGAATTCCTTCTGCAGCCGCTCGTCGGAGCGGATGTCAAGATTGCTGCTCAGCAGGGCGTTCAGTGCGTTGTCGAAATTCTGCTTGGCTTCATCGATCTTGCCGGCCTGATGGTTGGCCAATCCGCCCTGGTATTCCTTTTCGGCGCGGGCGATCAGTTCGCCGACCGGGTCGGAGGCTAGGGAGGATGATTCCTGGGAACTGGGTTCTGCGGCCGGTTTCTGAGGAGTTTCGTCCGCCTGAGGGGTTGCGTGGGGCTCAGCGGCTTGAGCCGTCGGCGCGGAGGCCGGAGCGGCCACTGGTGTTGCGGGGTGTAGAGAAGGTGCGGTTCCGGGAGGCAGAAGCGAGACTGGCTTGTGCGCGCTTTGGCAGGCACCTGCCCCCAGGATCAGGGAGGCCAGCACTGCGATCCGGACATACCGGACATAGAGGTTGGTAAATCGCATATTTCTGATACTTGTTTATTCCTCTATGAGTTGCGGGCTTCTCCTTAGATGAACGCCCGGTGAATTCTACCAAATCGTACGCGGACGCCGCGACGGGGTCAATCGCCGAAAAGGCACCAGGGCGGTTACTTTCGGCACTGCCACGGATGGTTACCACGAACGGCGATAGGGACCTCGGACCTCAGACCTCGGACTTCAGACTTCGGACCTCGCGCCTCGCAGGTTGGATGAATGGTGCTTCTGCCTCGGTTGTCGACACCTGCAACTGAAACCAATTGAAAAGTCTGCAGTCTGAGGTCCGAGGTCCAAAGTCCGGGGTCCGGGGTCCGAGCTCCAGTCTTCACACCCGCCAATAATCCGGGCGCCACGTCTGGATTGCTTTCTTGATGTCCGCGCTCGACAGGTTTTCTTTCAGCGTGCGCTCGACCAGCTTCGGGATTTCGGCGTCGGACGCGAAACGCAGTGCGACGAGTTGGCCTTCGGTCAACTCGGGAATACGGGAGCGCAATGCATCCGGCAGAAGCTGGGTCAGGCGCAGGCGCTCCTCCAGGCGGATGACGCGGTCCTGCACCTTGAGCGCGTAGAAGCGCGTTTTGACCAACCAAATAAGGAAAGCGACCGCCAGCAAAATCAGCAGCACCGAGTGAATATGATCGTGAATATCCCCGTGGGTGATGTGCGCGAAGAAATGGATCAGGGTCAGGATCAGCGCCAGCCCGAAAATCGGGACAACATAGAAGTGGTACGGCGGATCCCAGCGAGTGTGATTCGCCAGTGTCTGGGGTTTCTTTTCGGCCATGTTCAAAGGCTCCTTGCCGGAAGACGTGCCAGTGTAGCAGAGTCGGCTATGATCGGGGCGGTCAGCGCAACTCGATTCGGCAGGCGCTGGTGCTATAACGAACACCATCTGTTCGAGGCTGAAAGAGAAAAACCATGAACCACGAAGGACACCAAGTACCACGAAGGGATTGATTTGTCCGGTTGTCCAAATCGCCCGGTGTCGAACGTCATTGTAGTAGCGGAGAATAATCCCGCAAATACAACTGTAAAGATGGAGGATCGAAATGCAATATCTTCTGATGACGTATGTGAACGAGAATGGGTGGTCCAAAATGACGCCGGCCGAACAGCAACAGGGTGCGGCCGCCTACATGGCGTATGGCGAGGCGCTGAAAAAGGCGGGGGCGCTCGTCGGCAGTAACCGCCTGCAGCCGACCTCGACGGCGACGACCGTGCGCATCGCGAACAGCAAATCGCAAGTGCTGGACGGTCCATACGTAGACTCGAAAGAGCAGTTGGGCGGCTACTTCCTGATCGACGTGAAGGATCTGGATGCGGCGATCTCGTGGGCGGCGCGCTGCCCGGCCGCGGGTCACGGAGTGGTCGAGGTGCGTCCCATCTGGAGCATGGCGGCGTGATTGGGTTGCAGTCGAACCCGATGAACTCCCGCGAAGGCGACGAGCAGGCGCGCAATCTGGCCGAAGCAGTGGCGCGTTGCAGCTATGGTAAGCTCGTCGCCTTTCTCGCGGCCCGCACGCATGACGTGGCCGCCGCCGAGGACGCTCTGTCGGAGGCATTCGCTTCGGCGCTGGCGGACTGGCCGCGGAAGGGATGTCCGGCAAATCCGGAAGCGTGGTTGCTGACCGTGGCCCGGCGAAAAATGATCGACGCCTTCCGAGGACAGCGCCGCGAGATTGCCGGCGAGGAGTTGCAGGAGATCGCGGATGGTCTGGGCGCGGCCGCGCTCGCGGCAGAAATTCCAAATCAGATCCCCGATCAGCGTCTGGCGTTGATGTTTGTGTGCTCGCACCCGGCGATCGATGCGGGCATTCGCGCGCCGTTGATTCTGCAAGTGATTCTTGGACTGGATGCGAAGGCCATCGCCTCGGCGTTTCTCCTTTCTCCAGCGGCGATGGGGAAACGGCTCGGGCGCGCCAAGGAAAAAATACGGGAAGCCGGGATTCCGTTCCGCGTGCCCGAGCCGGAAGAACTTCCCAGCCGCCTCGACGCGGTACTGGACGCGGTCTACGCCGCCTTCGCAGAAGGTTGGAGCGACCCGGGCGGGACCGACGTGGCCCGCCGCGATCTCACCGAAGAAGCCATGTTTCTCGCCCGGCTCGTTACCGAGCTATTGCCGCAGGAACCGGAAGCGCTGGGCCTACACGCGCTCATGCTGCACGCCGAAGCGCGGCGGAGTGCACGGCGCCGGGAGGATGGTGAGTACGTCCCGCTGGCCGAACAGGATCCGGCTTTATGGAATTCGCGAATGATTGACGAGGCTGAGGCGCTGTTGCTGCGGGCCAGCGCTCTGGGCACATTGGGACGCTATCAGTTGGAGGCCGCGTTGCAGTCGGCGCACGTGGACCGCTGTCGCACGGGCCGCGCGAACTGGGCGGAGGTGGTGCGGCTCTACGACGCTCTGTTCGCTCTCGTCGGATCACCGGTCGTGGCTGTCAATCGCGCGCTGGCCATCGCGGAGTTGCACGGTGCGAGCGCCGGTCTCGATGCCATGCCCGAGGCAGCCGCCGATCCTCGGCTCGCCGAATACCAGCCCTATTGGGCGGCGCGTGCCGAGTTGCTGGCCAAAGCTGGGACCCACGATGAAGCCCGGCGCGCCTACGAAATCGCAATCGGCCTGGAGCGCGATCCCGCGGTCCGCCGCTTCTTGCAAATGCGACAATCGGCGCTGGATGGCCGGTGAGGCCAACTCCAGCCCGTCGCATGTAGAATCACCTGTTGCCGGAATCCATCCGGAAGATTGCGAATCCATAACTCTTATGAAAGCCATTCAAGTCAAACAACCTGGCGGGCCGGAGGCGATGGAACTGGTGGAGTTGCCGGTTCCGCAGCCCAAGGCGAATGAAGCGGTGGTGAAATTGGCCGCTTCGGGCGTGAACTTTATCGATGTGTACTTCCGCGAGGGGCGGTACAAGGCTCCTTTGCCGCTGGTGCTGGGGCAGGAAGGCGCGGGCGTGGTGACGGCGGTGGGTACCGATGCCATGTCGGTGAAGCTGGGAGATCGCGTGGCCTGGAGCGGGCCGTTGGGATCGTATGCCGAGTACGTGGTTATGCCCGCAGACCGGCTGTTGCCGATCCCGTCTGACGTGACCGACCAGCACGCTGCGGCAGCGATGTTGCAGGGCATGACGGCGCACTATCTCTCGTATGACACGTATCCGCTGAAACGCGGCGAGACGGCGCTGGTGCATGCGGCGGCCGGAGGCGTGGGATTGTTGCTGGTGCAGATGGCGCACCACATTGGCGCGCGCGTGATTGCGACGGTCTCGACCGAGCAGAAGGCGAAGCTGGCGCGGGAAGCGGGAGCGGACGACGTGATTCTTTACACGCAGTCCGATTTTGAAGTCGAGACGAAGCGCCTGACCGGCGGCAAGGGCGTCGACGTGGTCTACGATTCGGTGGGCAAGACGACCTTCGAGAAGGGGCTGAACATTCTGCGGCCGCGCGGGATGATGGTGCTGTTCGGCGGGTCGAGTGGGGCGGTGCCTCCGTTCGATCTGATCGCGCTGTCGCAGAAAGGGTCGCTCTATGTGACGCGGCCGTCGCTGATGAGCTATATCGCGACGCGGGAAGAATTGATGATGCGGTCGGGGGCGGTGTTTGGGATGATTGCGGCGGGCAAACTCAAGTTGCGAATCGATCATATGTATCCGCTGGCCGAGGCGCAGCAGGCGCACCGCGATCTCGAAGGGCGGAAGACTACGGGGAAGTTGCTGCTCATACCGTAAGGCCTCAAGGTCATTTGTCATCCTGAGCGAAGCGAAGGATCTGTGCACTCGGCTGGCAGCAGTGGCGCCGCGGACGAGTGCATAGATCCCTTCGACAAGCTCAGGGCAAGCTCTTCGGCCCGCAAAAAGCGCGGGCCTCAGGATGACAACCTAGATATTTCGGGGATCAACCATGAAAGCAATTCGCGTGCAGCATACCGGCGGGCCGGAGGTGATGGAACTCGCCGAGGTCCCCGTCCCGCAGCCTAAGCCGGCCGAGGCGCTGGTGAAGGTGTCGGTTGCCGGCGTGAACGCGATTGATGGCCACTTCCGTGACGGAAGTTTGCGGACGCCGCTGCCATTTATTCCCGGGCAGGAAGGCGCAGGCGTGGTGTCGGCGGTGGGCGCGCAGGCGAGAACCGTGAAAGTCGGCGACCGCGTGGCCTGGAGCGGCGCGTTAGGCTCGTACGCCGAGTACGTCGCAGCGTCGGCGGACAGTCTGGTTCCGCTGCCCGCGAACATCACCGACGAGCAAGCCGCCGCGGCCATGATGCATGGGCTGACCGCGCACTATCTGGCGAATGACGCGCACGAATTAAAAGCGGGCGAGACGGCGCTGGTACACGCGGCCGCCGGAGGCGTGGGATTGTTGCTGGTGCAGATGGCGCGCGCGATTGGGGCGCGGGTGATTGGCACGGCTTCGAGCGAGGAGAAAGCCAGGCTGGCGCGCGAGGCAGGCGCGGATGAAGTCATCATCTTTACGCAACAGGATTTTGAACCGGAAGTAAAGCGGCTGACCGGCGGCCAGGGCGTCGACGTGGTGTACGACGGCGTGGGCAAGGCGACCTTCGAAAAAAATCTGAACGTGATGCGGCCGCGTGGGATGCTCGTGCTCTACGGCATGTCGAGCGGGCCGGTGCCGCCGGTGGATCCGGCGAAGCTGTCGGAGAAGGGGTCGCTCTACATGGCGCGCACCACGCTGGCGCACTTCACCGCGACACGCGAGGAATTGCTGGCGCGCACGGGAGCCCTGTTCGCGATGATCGCGGATGGGAAGCTCAAGCTGCGAATTGCGAAGACGTATCCGCTGGCGGACGCAGCCCAGGCGCACCGCGATATGGAAGCGCGCAAGATTGCGGGGAAGTTGCTGCTGGTGCCGTGAAGATCAAAAGCATTCACACAGAGGACACGGAGAACACAGAGGAGTTCAGCGCCAGAGCTTCCGCTATTTTCGCGAATAGTTGCGCGCGTACTCCGGCACTTCTTTTCCCGGCAGCAATCTTGCATCATCGATCGGCTTGCCCGCGACCATCTCCAGCGGCACCACTCCGGCCCAGGTGGGGAACGTGTAATCTTCCTCGTCGTCGATTGCCGGTCCTTGTCTCACTTTCGCGGAGAATTCTTCGATGGGAACGCGTAGTACTGACGTGGCTTTGAGTTCGCGTTCGTTGGGCTGGCGCGAATCATCCCAACGGCCGGGCAGAATGTGCTCAGAGAGAATGCGCAGGGCTGCCAGCTTTTCTGCGGGATCGTCCACCAGCGTTGCCTTCCCCAGAATCACCACCGAGCGGTAATTCATGGAGTGATTGAAAATCGAGCGCGCCAGCACCAGTCCTTCGAGCAGAGTCACGGTGATGCATACGGGCACGCCTTCTTTGATCTGGCGCAGCATGCGACTGGCGGCGGAGCCGTGAATGTAAAGGCTGTCGCTCTTGCGGCCGTATGAGGTTGGGATCACGAAAGGCTGGCCGTCGACCACGAAACCGGCGTGGCAGAGGAATCCGTCGTCGAGGATCCGGTATACGGCCGCGCGATCATAGACGGCGCGATCGGCTTCGCGGACGACACGAGTCCGCGCAGTGGGCATTTGCGTTTCAGACATTGGGGAGCGAACTCCGGGCAAGCGCCAAGGATGGGTAAAGGAAAAGTGTAACACCGGGTTAGACTCGACCTCAGACTTCGGACCTCGGACCTCGGACCTCCGCCTTCGGACTTCGGACTTCCGACTTCCGACTTCCGACTTCCGACTTCATAACCTTTCTGCTGCGCTTTTTTGCTCTAAGCTGAGGGCTGAGGGCCGAGGTCTGTGATCCAAGGTCTGAGATCCGCGTGCGCATCATTCTACCCCTTGTGATCACGCAATTTGTTCGGCGGGCGGCGGGATCGTGTCAGCTGCGCTTGCCGTGGCGAAGTTGCATAGGTTCTTCGGCGGGCAAAGTGCGCCCGACTCAGAATGACAATGTCAACGAGCAAACGAATCGGTTACCAGTTCACTTTCATGGCGAACTGGAACTGGCGCGGATCATAGGCAGAGGTGGCCTGCCCGGCGTTGCACAAGGAACCGCTACAGAGCGGGCTGACGGCGGCCACGTTCATCTTGTTCGCGACGTTGAACATGTCTACGATCAGGTCCATGTTGAAACGCTCGCCGAAATAGATGCGCTTGGCCACGCGCATGTCGTCGAATACAACCCAGGGTTGCACTCCGGCGTTGCGGCCCAGGTTGCCGTCGAGCGCTTGCAGAGTAACGAACGGAAACACGGCCGTGGTGGGCGAACTGGGAGTGAAGGCGGCGTAGCACCCCTCCTGGAAGAAGCCAGTTTGCGAATACTGGGAAGGGAAGGTGGCATAGCCGCAACCGTTGGTTGGAGTTCCGGACGCTACGACGTTGGGCCGGCCGGTCAGCGAGGAGAGCTGAAAGTTGTCGTCCCCGCTGGTGATGATGTTGAAGGGCCGTCCGGAGGCGACTTCGAGGATGGGAGCGACCGTCCAGTCGCTGAAAAACTTTCCCACAAAACCGCTGCCTGCGACTTTGCCCGACTGGTAGACCGCGCTGACGACCAGGCGGTGACGCTGATCAAACAGCGAAGTGGAGCGATCCGCGGCAGGGAAATAGCTGTCTTGCGGCGTGGTGGTGGACTGCAAGTCGGTCGAATCGTCAATGGCGTGCGACCAGGTGTACGAAGCCAGGAACTCGTAGTGGCTGGTGAAGCGCTTGCGCAAGTTGATGGTGAGGCCGTGATAGATCGAACTGCCGTTGGAATAGTTGGCGTCCATGTCGCCAAACGGAATGCAGCCAGTAAAGGTGCCATAGTTGCAAGAGCCGTTGAAGCCGGCCGTGCTATAGCCGATGGCCTGAAGATATCCCATAACCGCCGGCAGAACTCCGGTCACGCACGAGCCGGCGCCGACGGCGGTGACGAAGTTGGCGATCGAGGGATTGATGCCGCCGGGCCGGAAAAAATTGGTAAGCGCCGCGGAGACCCAGGGCAGGCCGTTGTTCGGATTTATCCCGCAGGGCGCCGCACCGGTTCCGACTTGCAGCGGCCCGGCGGTGGCGTTGGAATTGGGATCGCTATAGGCGGCCTGCCAGTTGGCGGTCAACAGGTCTCCGCGAACGGTGTTGGCGTTGATGGGACGGTTGAGGTGACGTCCGCCATTGAAGTTGTAAGCCACATTCAGGGCGAAGCCGCCGCCGAAATCGTGCTCGATGCCGAGGTTGGCCTGCTGCGCGTAGGCGTATACGAAATTCTTAGACTGCGGATAGCCGAAGGGCTGGAAGGCCAAAGGAAATGCAGCGGGGTGGAACGGAGCCGGAGCATTCGTCAAATATTGCTGTTGCAGGAAGAGCGATTGGCTGGACTGGCCGACCGGGAACACCGATTCAAATTGCTGCTGGTTGGGCTCGTAATTCAGCTGGCTGACGGGCATGCAATTCGCGTTGGAGAGCGTGCCGGTGAAAATGCTGGCGGCGTTGAGGTTGCCGGGGCTGTAAGGCGTGGAGGCCGCATTGCACGGAGTGCCGCCGGCGAACGCCAACTGTCCGCTGGTCGAGCCATCGGAGGCGTCGCCGAGGAAGTACAGGCCGAGCAGCGGATGATCGTAGAACATGCCGTAGGAGGCGCGGACGACGGTCTTCCCATCGCCCTTGGGATCCCAGGCGAGGCCGATGCGCGGCTGAATGTTGTTGGTGTCGGTCTGAATGCCCTTCTGCAGTCCAAGGAACTTGTAGCCGGCCAGAGCCAGCGGCGTGGGCGGCTTAAAGCTGGGAGCAATTTCGACGTCGTAGCGCAGGCCGTAATTCAGGGTGACGGTGGGGCTGATGCGCCAGGAATCCTGCCAGAAGGCGCCGATTGGAACGTTGTGGAATGAATCGCTGGGGCTGCCGATGCCCTGGATGAAATCCTGCGGCAGGCCTGCGCCGTACGCCTGGACCGAGGAAAGCGCCGAGAAGTCAGGCAGCACGCCGGGGGCGGGGTTGATGAAACCAAAGGTCGACGCCGAGATGGGGCCGAAGTCATAGACGCCCCCGTAGTTCACCGTGAATATGGCTTTGATGGGAAGGTAATTGACGTCGATGCCGAACCTGGTTTGGTGACGGCCGATGCTCCACGAGAAATTGTCGGTGAATTGGTAGCGCTGCTCGGTGCGCTGAATATAGGAGTAGGGCTCGCGGCCGAAATACGCGAAGCCGGGAATGTTTACCGCGGGGTCCGATCCCCCGGGGATGGCGGTGTTGTAGAAATACGACAGGCCGCGGCGGGCGTACTGGAAACGGAATTCGTTCACTTTGTTGGCGCCGAGGGTCCAGGTGTCCTGCAAAGTTCCAGCGACATCGCGAAACGTCTGCTGCGATGTTCGGGAGTAGGCGTTCTGACCGAACGGCTGGTCCTGTCCGCCGACTTCAATGCCGGTAGTCGTGCTGGGGCTCACGTTGCCGCGAAGCATAAGCCGGTTGCTGTTGCTGATGTTGTGGTCGATGCGCAGGGAATAAACGCTGGTGCCTTCGAAGACAGGGAAATTTCCGATTTGGGAAGCTAAGGTCTGGTAGGAAGCGGGTACAAAGCACGGAGGAGCGGCGCAGGTCGTAGGAAATCCGGCGACGCCAGGAATGCCCCCCGTCAACCCGACAGGCCATGCGCCATTGACCGCCATTCCTGAGGATAAGCCGGCAAGCCCCAGGTATTGTGCGACTTCTCCTGCATACTGTGCGTTGCTCGCCACGGTAGCCTGAACCGCCGGATTGGCAAGGAAGTTGATCTGGTCGGGTGTGAGTTGAAGGTTCACGCTGCCGGCAGGAGCGCCGAAAAATGCCGAAGCGTCGAACGGCGTCAAGCCGAAGTTGCCCTGGCCGATGTCGGAGAATCCGGTCTCATGCCGCCGCGTGATTTCGTAGGCGAAATAGTAGAAGGTCTTGTCCTTTTTGAGCGTTCCACCGAACGCGGCTCCCGCCTGCACGCGCGTGTAGGCCGGGTTGGGGACGGTGCTGAAAGGATTCACCGCCTGAAAATTGCGGTTGCGCAGATAGCCGAAGACATCGCCGTGGAAGTCGTTCGATCCCGACCGAGTGATGATGTTGACTACACCGCCGGAAGCGCGTCCATACTCGGCGGCGTAGCTGTTGGTGATGATCTGAAATTCCTGCACAGCCTCCTGCGAGACGGTGGAGCGCACGCCGTTGACGGAATTATCGGTGGCGTCGGCGCCGTCCACGTTGACCAGGTTGGAGCGCGCGCGCTGGCCGCTCATGTTGAGGCCGGAAGTGGGTGCGGCGCCCGTGTTGGGCGCGTTGTCGCGAGTGACCTGCGAATCGGTGAGCGTGAAGTTGATGTAGTTGCGGCCGTTGATGGGAAGATTGTCGATGCGCTTCTGGCCGATCGTGTTGGTGGTCGAACTGCGCGAGGTCTCTACCAGCTCCGCCTGCGCGCTGACTTCCACCACTTCCTTGCCGGTTGCGACGGCAAGCATGACCGGAAGCTCGACCAATCCGCCGACTGTGATCACGACTCCAGTGCTTAACATCCCGCTGAAACCAGGAGCATCAATCGTCACCGTGTAGGTGCCCGGCGGCAGCAGTTGAGCGCTGTAGCCTCCCTGCCCGTCGCCGGTAGCGGTTCGCTCCAATCCTTTGGCCGCGTCGCGCACGGTGATCTTTGCATTGGCGACGAGGTTTCCCCTGGGATCTTTCACCGTTACGTGCAGATCGCCGGTGGCGGCGCCTCCCTGGCCAAAACAGATGGCGGAAAGCAGCAGGAGAAGGAACGACGCAGTAATACCTTTCACGGTGCGGATCATGAGGTTCTCCCTTGGACTCGCGAAGGCGAGCAGACGGCGGGAACGATTCCCACGGCAGATTGCCGATGTATTCACGAAATACTTGGAACGCTTTGCTGCCCGGTGGTTTTTATAACAGAACGGCCTCCGAAAACAAGTCAGGAATTGAGGAAGGTCGTTTCCGAGTTACCCCGGACAAGTTCTCGAGACGTGCCTGGTCGCGTCTAGCATTCGGCAAAACATCCGGCGAATGTCAGGCGGCTGCGGGCGAATGTGATCGGAATCACAAAGTGGACGCCAGGCGCACCGGGGCAGCGGGATTCCGCAGCCGTCCGAGTAGCATCGCGGAGCCGCTCAACCGCTCGTAGTCCCGCAGGATGGGAGCGACAGCCAGACCGGAGTTCGGCCAAGCCAAGGCAACGTAAATCCTGAGGAGCGCGAAAGTGGCGTTGCGGCGGAGCAGCAGCGCGTTGTCCACCAACTGTCGCGCAGCATCCGTGGTGTGGACATCCCCTTCCGTTAACGCGCCTTGTCCCACGCGGACCAGAACCGTGGCGTTTCGTCCGGCCGCCTGAACGTAGGCGGCCAGCGCGCGCAGCCGCTGCCTCTGGACCATGCGAAACTTCGCTGGGGGCAAGCGGCGGCGCAGGTAGTCGTCTTCGGCCGGGTCGACGAGGTTGCGAAAGGCCTCGACGTCAATGGGCTGAATCTGCGCTGAGAGGCCGCTGCTTGGGGAAATCTGCAGGCTGCGGGAGACAGCGACGCCGAGGATGAAAGCCAGCGCAACCGCGGCGGCGACTACGAGAATGATAGCGAGAGTCATCGTTGTACCAGTTTCTCCAGCTCGCGGTTCCAGACGTCGAGATTGTTTTCCGGCAGTAGAACCGCCGCTTGTGCTGGAACTTTCTGGGGAACGAGCAGGTAGTAGAACCAGATCAGAACGCAGGCGTGGTAGGTGGCCATCTCAACGAAAGCGAGGACGACTCGTCTGGAAGCCGGCAACCCACCATTTGCTGATATCGCCCAGGTTGCAAGGTGAACACAAGCGGAAATCGCCAGACCGAGCGCGATCCCGAAAACAGGCCGCGAGGGTTTAAGGCTGAAGTACGCCGCGAACAAAAAGATGAAGAGGAGCAGTCCGGATTCGATTAAATAAATTGTTTGATCCAGCAGGTGCGCGCCCGAGATGATTCCAAAAAGACTGTCTTGCGGGGCGTAGGCGGCCGCCACCGCGGCAGTCAGAACCAGGAAGATGCCTACGGCGCGGATCAGGAATCTGCCCAGTCGGACGACGGATGTGTACGAGCCGAAGATGTGGGCAAACACCTCGCCGATCAACACGAATTTCAGAGGTCCTTCGATGAGCAGAGTGGCCCAGTCGACGCGCCAGAAATTCTCTGCCGTGACGGATGGCGCCACGTCGGCGATATAAAGCGCGAATTGGCCGAGTGAGCTAAATAACGCGAAGGCAAAGAAAGCGGGGAACCTCTTCCATAGCCCGCGCCTCCATATCAGGAAGCTAAGGACAAGAAGCAGGACGTTGGGCGCGACCCAGAGATAGTGCCAGAGAAATGAGTGCGCCTGCAGCATGGCCGTAGCAAGGCACTATACCGCGGCCCGCTGCAGGCGGCAACGTCAGGGTCATTCTTGTTCTGTTTTCGTAAGAACAGCTAGTCTTCTGTTACGGTTTGCAGATGGTATTGCCACAATTGGTGTTCGTGGGTGATCCATCCGCCCGGACTACGGTTGGCATGACCAAAGTGTTGAGGAACAGGACGGCTGCGGCGACAACGAATAAGGCACGTTTCACGGTGGTTTTCTCCTTGTGACTGCGAAGTGGACCGTGATAGTTTCATGGGCGCACGCATCGCCGCAATGGGTTGGAAAACCTTCGAGCGTTCGGAATTCGTAACAAAATGACTCTGAAATCGGCTCTTCAGGACTTGAAAGAAACCACGCTGGCGGCCGTCTCCGGGCTGCTGGGAAAGTTGGTCTATCTGGCGTCCCTGCGCCGCGCCCAGGGACGCTACGAACACTGGGGGATGGAGTTGGTCCACGGGCCGGAGTCTTCTGAGCGCGCGTTAAAGACGGCTCATGCGGAGATCGTGGCCGGGGTTTTGCGGACGCCGCTGGCGTCTCTGGCAGAGGATCTGGAGGAATCGAGCCGCGCCGCAGGGGTCGCGGCACAGGAGTATGTCGAGGGAATGCGCAGTCGCTTCGCCGATTTACTGCCGGGCGAGCGCCTGGACTCGCCCGCCGCCAGTCACCTTAATTCAGTGCTGCTGGCGCTTTCGAGCCTGGAGAAGAATCGAGGGCGTGCCACTCGGTCAATTTCATAGCGACTCCCACCACTTGGCCCAGCACCTCGGCTTCCTGCGGGTGCCGCAGGATACGCACCGGAACGGGAGATAGCGGATGCGGCTGCAAAATGATTTCTTCGCGGCGCATGCTGCACCAGCAGCAAGTGTGCCCATCGCGGGTCTCCACGAAATAAATGGGACGTTCGTATTCCGAGCGCCAGGAGCCTTCCACCACCTTATTCTTGGATTCGTCCACCTGGATAAAACTGCCGGGCGGCAGAATGGGATACATGGTGAAATCCTGCGTACCGACGTAGCCGTAGGTGAAATCGCTGTTGGCAAATTGCGCGAGATAGGCGACGGGAACCAGTCCCCACTGCTCGACCATGCGGCCCAGATTGGTGGTGCGACGATCGTCAAAGCCAGGATCGAGGCGCACCGGAACCTGCACCGAGGAGAGTCCGTTCAGCGCGTCAGACACGTGCGATTTCGGTGGAGAAACCAGGCCAAGGTCGGCGGCCATATTGTTCAGGTCGACGCCATACCAGGACATCAACTCGCGAATATCGCGGCGGTAGATTACCGACAGCGTGTAGAGACGGAAAATGCTGGGTAAAATGCCTTTGGTTTCGATATCGGAGAGGCGGCTGGGAGGAATGGAAAATTCCTCGTTGCGATATTTGTCGGCAACGCGCGCGCTCGAGTTCTCCACATCCCGCATGGTGAGGCCGAGTTTTTCGCGCAACGTGCGAAGGCTTTTTCCCGCCGGTTGCATGGGTACGCCTCCAAAGAAAGTGGGGGAATCATACCAAAGGTGAAGCCCATTGTGACGACGGATTTGTGTTAAAAGTTGAGGCTCTGCCACGCTGTTACGAATTCCGAACACGCGCCGCCCCTTGTCCAGCGTGCAAAAACGAGACTCTGCCGCATACTGTGACGCGGACCGCCCGTCCACTCCCGCCTTGTGTGTTTCCTGTGCTTGTTCGGAATTCGTAACAGACCCCGGCAGCAAAGATATCGATTTTCGCGTCCCCTGCGGAGCCTCCCCCGTACTGTTCATTTGTCACGTGAGGATTTCGCCATCCATACAGGGGATGACATTTGTCACGCCGGCCGCGTGATGGATGGCACTGGTGCGCTCGTTCTCTCTCGGCGATGATGCAATCACTGTCGGGAAAATGAATGACTTCCCGCAGGACGGCGGACGGCGGAAAGCGCGCCGGGAGGACTACAGATGATCGCAACCTCGGTCGCAACTTTGGAGCACCCTCAGCACGCAGATGCGGTGAACTCGGAACTGGTAGTGGCCAGTCTCGAAGGCGTGAACAAGAATTACGGAAGCGTGCGGGCGCTGCGCGGCGTCGATTTCCGGGTGCGTGCCGGAGAGTTGGTGGCGTTGCTCGGTCCGAACGGCGCAGGCAAGACGACCGCCGTGAAGTTGCTGCTGGGACTGCTGCAGCCCAATTCGGGAAGAGCGCGCGTTTTCGGCGGCGACCCCACGAATCCCGAAAACCGGATGAGAACGGGCGCCATGTTACAAGTCGGTCGAGTTCCGGAAACGTTACGCGTTCGCGAACACATCGACCTCTTTTCCAGTTATTACCAGAAACCGATGGCGCCGACAGACGTGCTGGCCGCCGCTGGACTCGAAAAGGTAAGCGATCGCAAGTTTGGCGATCTCTCCGGAGGCCAGAGGCAACGTGTGCTGTTCGCGCTGGCCATCTGCGGCGATCCCGACTTGCTTTTTCTCGACGAGCCGACCGTGGGGCTCGACGTGGAAGCGCGGCGGATGGTGTGGGACGAGATTCGGCGGATGGTCAGGCGGGGGAAGACCGTGCTGCTCACGACCCATTATCTGCAGGAAGCCGACGCTCTAGCCGACCGCGTCGCCGTCATCCATCAGGGCGAAATCATTGCCCAGGGAACTCCGGCGGAGATCAAAGCGAAAACCGCGGGCAAACGAATTCGCTGCATCACGAGCCTTAGCATCAGCGTTTTGCGCCAGATTCCAGGGGTCACTGAGGTGAAAGAAGATCGTGAAGCGGTTGAGATACACGCGGTCGAGGCAGAGTCGATCGTCCGCGAGTTGCTGACAAGAGATGCAAGGCTCTCAGGCCTGGAAGTTTCCAGCGCAGGTTTGGAAGAAGCATTCCTGGCGCTGACCCAAGACACGCCCCGCGAAGGAAATCATTCCAACTGAGCGAAACGGATTCACGAGCACCGAGGAGATGCATATGAGCACCGCAACCATGGCGTTGAGCAGCACGCAGATTCAGCGTTCGCCGGGGCACACGGCGACCATTTATTTGAAGGAAGCGAAGTACGAGTTCCTGAAGAACCTTCGGCTCCGCGTGTATTCGGCGTCGGTGCTCAGCTTCCCGATCATGTTCTATGTATTGTTCGGGCTGGTGCTGAACTCGCATCAGGCGATTGGCGCCACGAGTATTCCGAAATATCTGATTGCAACGTATGGAACATTCGGAGTGATGGGCGCCTCGCTGTTTGGAACCGCGGCAGGCCTGGCCTCCGATCGCGGCCTGGGATGGCTTCAGGTGAAGCGCGCCAGCCCCATGCCTCCATTTGCGTATTTTGCGGCGAAGGTGATCACCAGCATGATCTTCAGCATGATCATCGTCCTCGCGCTGTTCACGCTGGGAATCACGCTGGGCGGCGTGCGGATGCCTCTCGCCGACTTCGCCAAAGTGTTGGGAACCCTCGCGCTCGGCTCGGTGCCTTTTTCCGCGATGGGCCTGGCCTTGGGATATTTCACCGGACCGAACTCCGCCCCCGCGACCATCAACCTGATTTATCTGCCCATGTCGTTTTGCAGCGGGTTGTGGGTGCCCATTATGTTTCTACCGGAAGTGGTGCGGAAGATCGCGCTGGTGCTGCCGCCGTATCACTTGTCCCAACTGGCGCTGGGAATCGTGGGAGGAGGTCAGCATGAATCGAACGTTGCGCACTGGGAAGTTCTCGCGGCCTTCACCATGATCTGCCTGGGCGTGGCCCGCATCGGCTTTCAGCGCGACCAGGGAAAACTGTACGGCTAGAGGTGGGAAGGGTACGGCTTTAGCCGCGCCGTGTTCGGCCAATAAACACGCGGGCTTTTACCCCCGTGGAACGACAAAGGACTCGATTATGAGCAGGGATGCGAAAAAATCGATGGGATGGACGGCCGTCCTCATCCTGCTGGGAATGGCGGCACTCTATGGCGGATTGAAGTGGCTGGCGCTGCTGATTCCCGCGGCCCTGCTGGTGTGGTACACCGCCAGGCCCGGGCTTCGAGCTGGCAGGAATTGAGCAGAAGGTTGAAAATATAAACATGCCGTTCCTGGGTTCACGGGACTTCGATAAGGATTCGATGACGGGAAGCTGGTCGCTGAAACTGCGGCCCATCCGGTCGGTGATCCATGACAGGGATCACGGATGGGGTCCTCTGCTGTGGTGGCTGTACCTCGGCTTCTTCTTCGTTCAACCTATCGTCGATCACGTCGGCCGTAAACAGTGGTTCTTCGACATCCTGGGAGCCCTGGTATTCCTCGTTCTCTACTGGGGGATCTTTTTGCTGGAGCGGCCTCGGCCGCTGGTGCATGTTGGGGGCATATTGCTACTGGGAGTCCTGTTCCTTCCCTACAACATGGGTGGATCCACGTTCTTCATTTTTGCCGCCGCCATGATTCCTTTCATGGTCCCTACGCAAGCCCGCGCCGTCGCAGGACTCGGGGTGATCGCGGCCGTCGCCGCGATTGAAGGACTTCTTCTACATGTGGGCCGATGGGAGCTGTTTTGGGCGGTCGCCTTTCCCATGTTCATCGGCGCCGGGAACGTGTTTTTCGCCGAGCGCAACCGCATGAACTGCCAGCTGCGCAAGGCCAACGAAGAAATCGAAAACCTGGCCAAAGTGGCGGAGCGCGAGCGCATTGCGCGCGATCTGCATGACGTGCTGGGGCACACTCTGTCGGTAATCACGCTGAAGTCCGAACTCGCCGGCAAATTAATCGACCGCGATCCGCAACGCGCGGGGAAAGAAATCCGCGAAGTCGAGCAGATTTCGCGGCAGGCGCTCTCGGATGTGCGTGACGCGATTCGCGGCTATCGCTCGCAGGGGCTTGCCGCGGAACTGGCCCAAGCCAAGACCACACTCGAAACCGCTGGCCTGACCGTGCAGTGCGATGCCGCGACCACGGTGAAACTTCCGGCGGTTCAGGAGAGTGTTCTGTCCCTGGCCGTGCGCGAAGCTGTCACCAATGTGGTGCGTCACGCGCAGGCTCGCACCTGCCGCATGCGCCTCGAACAGCAGAACGGCAGTTGCCGGCTGGAAATTCACGACGACGGCCTGGGCGGCTCCAATGGCGAAGGCAACGGATTGCGCGGCATGCGCGAGCGCGTCGAAATGCTGGGCGGCACGCTCAGCCGCAGCAGCGACGCCGGAACCACGCTGACCATCACGCTGCCGTTGAAGGACGTCGCGCCGCCAGGCGAAAGCAGCCGCAATTGAATCCCATAAATCCCATAAATAAAGACAGCCGCAAGACCATCCGCGTAGTGCTGGCCGAAGACCAGGGGATGGTGCTGGGCGCGCTCGCCGCGCTGCTGGAAATTGAGGGCGACATTTCCGTGATCGCTCAGGCCCGTAATGGCAAAGAGGCGCTCGAAGCCGTGCTGGCGCACAAGCCCGACGTTTTCATTACCGACATTGAAATGCCGCACATGAGCGGCCTCGACGTGGCTGCGGAGTTAAAGCGCCGGCGGACCGGGACGCGCGTCGTTATCGTCACCACGTTCGCACGCTCGGGATACTTGCGCCGCGCGCTCGAATCGGGAGCGTCAGGATATCTGCTGAAGGACATGCGCGCCGAGGAACTCGCGGACGCCGTGCGCCGCGTGCATCAGGGGCTGCGAGTGATTCATCCCGAACTCGCGACCGAGGCCTGGGCCGAGATGGATCCGCTCACCGATCGCGAACGGCAAGTATTACGACTGGCCGGAGAAGGCATGGCCAGCGGCGATATCGCCGGCGAGTTGGGACTCTCGGACGGCACGGTGCGAAATTATCTTTCCGAAGCGATCAGCAAGCTGGGCGCCAGCAATCGAGTTGAAGCGGCGCGGATCGCGAGAACGAAGGGGTGGTTGTAGCTCAGCCTGCTCCGGTGCCAGTCGTGCGGCCGTGAACTAAAACGGGCTGAACTCCTGAAGCCCTGAAATCTATTCTTTCTGGTCATCCCTCGCGGAGTAGAATCGTCCGTGCCCAACATTCGTTCCACTCCCTCCATCTGGATTTTCCTGATCGCATTTTGTTCTTTCTCCGTCGCGGGTGACTCACTGACGGACCTGCCCAAGAAAGCGATCGAGCGCTCTCAGATCACCGCCCCCGGTTCGCATCCCTTCGTTCTCAAAGCGAAGGTGTTGGAGGTCACCAATCCAGCGAATGCGAACTACCAGGCGGAGATTGAAGAATATTGGGTAGCGCCCGACAAGTGGCGGCGGGTGGTGAAGACACCCAGCTTTTCAGAAACGCTCATCGTGAACGGCGGGAAGACCAGCGAGCAACTTAGTGGAGATTACTACCCCAACTGGCTGCAAACAATCGTAGCGGCCATCTTCGATCCGGGCGCGGTACTAAAGGGAGTCGACCTGTCCCGTTCCTCGGACAACCCGATGATTGGCGGAACCAAAGTGTGCCGTCGGTTTACCTTCATGGCCGGAGTTGCTCCAGTCAGTAACAAGGTATTCTCAAGCTTTTGTTTCAACGATGGGTTGATCGATTTTGTGGCCAAGCCCGGCTATGAGGCCGTTTATAAGGACTACAAGAACTTCGCCAGCAAGCACGTGGCCCGCACGATCAGCGAAAGGATCGAATCAGGGACGGTCGTGGAAGCGACCATCCAGGATCTTACGGAATTTCAAACCCCCGATGACGCTATGTTTGCGATTCAAGACTCGAGCGCTCCATTGCAAACCATCCGCGCCGACGAGTCGACCCTGCGCAGCCTTGCCCTGAACGCTCCCGATATCGCGTGGCCCACAGTCCGAAGCGGAAGTTCCAAAGGAACTCTCAGCCTCTACGTTTGCCTTGACCGCAACGGCCATGTTCGGGAGGTCTATGAACTCAATTCCAGCAATCCCGGCCTCAGCGACGTGGCGCGGGACCAGGTCATGAAATGGCAATTCAAGACTGCGTCCAGTCGGGGAGTGCCCGTTCAGGTGGAATCTATTCTGACCTTCGCGTTCACCCCGACCGCCGATCACAAATAATGGCCACCCGGTTGCGCTGGGGCCTGAAGTCCGACGCCCGAGGTCCGAAGCCTAAAGGTCTGACCTTTCAGCTTTCGCGCTCCACGCCGGCCTCCTCTTTGCGAACGGTCTTATAGGCCCAGGCCATGCGCGGAGTGTTGTGGGCGATGCCGATGTGGCCTTCGGGATTGAGCACGATGATGCCGCCGTGGCCGTTGAGGCGCTGCTTCAGATAGTTCATGGCTTCCTGCGCGGACCACTCGGGCAGATTGCCGGCCTGAATGCGGTCGGCGGTCCACTTGGCGAGCACTAACTTCATGATGGGCTCGCCCCATCCGGTAGTGGAGACGGCCGCGCTCTCGTTGTTCGCGTAGCAGCCGCAGCCGATCAGCGAGGAATCACCGAGACGTCCGGGAGCTTTGTTGAGCGTGCCTCCGGTGGAAGTGGCGGCAGCGATGTTGCCCTCGCGGTCGAGGGCGACGGCGCCGACGGTGTCGTGAGAAATGTGCGGCGCAAAAAGATCGTTGCCGCTGGGCATGGAGCCGTGCTGCGCAAGTTCTGCCTGGTAGGCGCGCAGGCGCTCGACTTCGCGCGGGATGACAAGGTCTTCGTTCTTGCAGAGCGCGATGCCGTGCTCGGCGGCGAAGCGCTCGGCGCCTTCGGCGACGAAATAAACGTGCGGGCTTTCGCTGAGAATCTTGCGAGCAGCACGCACCGGATTGCGCAGGCGCTCGACGCAGCCGACGCCTCCGGCGCGGAGCGTGGCTCCGTCCATGATGAGGGCGTCGAGCTGGACTTTGCCGTCGCGGTTGAGGAAGCTTCCGCGTCCGGCGTCGAAAGTCTCGTCGTCTTCCATGATAACGACGGCTTCCTCGACGGCATCGAGCGCCGCGCCGCCGCCGTCGCCGTTCAGCACGCGCCATCCCGCAGCCAGCGCGTTGTTCACGCCGCGGATGTGGGCGTCGACCATGTCATCAGGCATGGCCCAGGCACCACCGTGAACGACGAGAACGGGATCAGTCGGCAAGAGTTGTCCCCAGAATTCATCTTCGGAAATCAGAATGCGACCGCATAGGATAGCATTCTTGCCGCTCGGGGGTGTCTTTTCGTAAAGGTAAGGAGGTATATAATGAAGTAAGGAGCTAGCTGCTATGCAGAAACAAGCGCGAATTACCAGCAAGGGTCAGATCACCGTCCCCCACGAGATTCGAAAGTTCCTTGGCGTGAAGCCCGGCGACCATCTGGTGTTTGAGACCAGCGGCGCTTCTGCCAACGTCCGGCCCGTGCGCGCGAAGAGCCCGTTTGCCCCGTATCGCGGAATCGGGAACGGGCGCGCAATTTCTGGCAGAAAAGCCATTGTGCGGACACTGCGAGAGCTGCGCGGCCAATGACTACGGTCGTGGACACGAATGTCATCGTGGCGCTGTGGGACCGCGACGATTCTCTTAATCTGGCGGCGCAAAGAGCGCTGGATGCCGCCCGCTCACGGGGAAGCCTGGTTATTCCCGCGCCGGTTTACGCGGAGTTGCTGGCGTTTGCTGGCCGCACCGAGCAGTTTCTCGACGCCTTTTTCGAGCAGACGAGTATCGTGGTCGATTGGGATCTGGCCGAGGTGGTGTGGCGGCTTGCCGGGCGCGCGTTCCAGGGGTATGCGGCGCGACGCCGAAGACAACGGGAAGTTGGCCCGCGGCGCATTCTGGCGGACTTCGTTATTGGCGCCTACGCGGCCCAGCACGGTTACTCCCTGCTCACGCTCGACGAGGGCCAATACCGCGCTGCGTTTCCCGCGCTGCGAATCGTGACCGCTTAGTTGACACTGGGAAAGAGCACGACGCAGGAAAGTAGCGTCCCGGAAAAACGTCACGCGGCTTGGTGAGGAGTTACGGCTACTGGCGGGTCCTGCGTTCTCGTCCAGGTGTAGCGCATGCGGTGGATTACGGTGATGGTGCTGAGGACGGCGATTACCCAGAGGACGGGGGCCATGCGGTTGAAGAGGGCGCCGAGGATTACTAAGACCAGGCGTTCGGGGCGTTCCATGAAGCCGACGCGGCAGGAGCCGATCAGGGATTCGGCGCGGGCGCGGGTGTAGCTGACCATGATGGCGCTGATCATGACGAAGGCGGTGAGGACGACGTAGAAGAAGCGTCCTCCGCGGGCGTAGAAGACCAGGAGTCCGAGGAATTGGCTGGCGTCGGAGTAGCGGTCGACGACCGAGTCGAAGAAGGCTCCGAAGCGGGTGACGCGGTTGGTGGCGCGGGCGACCTGTCCGTCCACCAGATCGAAGAAGCCGGAGAAGATGATGACCAGGCCCGCGTAGAAGAACATGCGCTTCTGGTTCAAGGCGTTGGCCGAGCCGAAGAGGACGGCGGCCCAGGTGTTGACGACCAGTCCCATGAAGGTGAGGACGTTGGGATTGATGCGGGAGAGCGCCAGCCAGCGGACGATGGTGTCGAGCAGGACTCCGCAGGCGCGGCCGAAGGCGCTGGTCCAGCTGGCGGTCATCGGGAGCGCTCCGCGGCGCAGCGCCTGAAGGCGCGAACGATGACGCCGCGTTGACGGCACGCCTGAAGGCATGCCCTGATACGGATCGTCCTGATAGGGATCGTCCTGATACGGACCGCGGCGGTCATTAAGCGCCCGCCTCTTCGGGTTCGTCGGCGATTTCGTCGTGGATGGTGCTCAGGCTCAGGATTTCCAGTTCGCGCTTGCCGTTGGGACTGATGACGATCACGGTGTCGCCAACTTTCTTGTTCAGCAAACATCTCCCGATGGGCGAGGTGGTGGAGATTTTTCCCGTCGCGACGTCGGATTCCTCGCTGGTTACCAGCTTGTACTGCATTTCCTCGTTCTTGGTGCTGTCGTAGACCTTGACAGTGGAACCCAGGCCCACTTTGTCGTGGGGGATATTGTTCATGTTGACCATGGAGAGGTCGGCGAGGCGCTTGCCAAGCTGGCGGACGCGCGCCTTGACGAACTCCTGGCGCTGCTTGGCCATGTGATACTCGGCGTTCTCGCTGAGGTCGCCAAGCGCGGCGGCCTTCTTGATTTCCTTAGGAAGCTCGTGAATCAGCTCGTGTTCGAGCGCGTTGATTTCTTCCTGCAGTTTTCGTTTGATAGCGTCGGTCATGATTTAACAACAATGGTTACGGCTAGGCTCAGGACATTATACGCCCCGCGGTTGGGCTGATTCTCGGCCCTTCCAGCGCGCCGGACAAGGCAACCCGGTCGGGTGAACGCGGAGAATCTGGGTGGGATGCGGGGCCGCACGCGACTTCGAAGGGCGAATCGAAAAAAGCTTAACCACCGAGGGCACTAAGGAACACAGAGGAAAATGCGGAGGGCGGTCGGTTATCGGGGCCCTCTGCACTTCGCGAGGATCAGGGTGATGTCATCGTGTTGTTCGCTGGAGTTGAAGGCGCGAACTTCGTCGGCGATCGCGGTTAGCGCGGCTTGGCAGGGAAGGTCACGATGTTGGTGTAATCGTTCGATCAGAGATTTCTCTCCGAACTCCTCGCCGGCATCGTTATAGGCTTCGGTGATGCCGTCGGTGTAGAGGGCCAGCAAATCTCCCGGGAAGAGGGTGCATTCTCCGAGGGAGCAATTCCATTGCTGGAACAGGCCGAGGAGAGTTGCGGTGGAATCAAGTCTTTGGCAGGTGCCATCGGCGCGCAGCAGAAGACCGGAGAGATGTCCGCAATTCGCGTAGCGCAGGCGCTGCGTGCGGTCATCGTAGACGGCGAAGAAGAGCGAAGCGTAGGCGCTGTCGATTGTGTTCTCGTGAAACAGCCGGTTCACGGATTGAAGCAGCAGTTCGGGATGATCGACAGCGATGGCGCACTGGCTGCGCAAGTTGGCCTGCAGGTTGGCCATGAGGAGAGCGGCAGCAATTCCTTTGCCGGAAACGTCACCGATGACCAGGCCGAGCTGCTGGCTGAGATTCTGTTGGCCCAGATTCTGTTGACCCAGATCGAGGAAGTCGAAGTAATCCCCTCCAACTTGCCGGGCGGGAAGGCACAGGCCGGCGTATTCGAGAGTCTCTGTCTCGGGATGGATTTGCGGCAACAGGCGGGCCTGCACTTGTTGGGCGATTTCCAGTTCCTGAGCCGTGCGGCGTTCAGTTTCGAGCTTTTGGGCTAGGGCGCGGCGATGAGTTTCGACGCCGCGTGTGAGCTCGTCGAAGCCGACCAAGCCGAAGGAGTTTCCATCGGGATCTTCAAAGCGGGTATGAATTCCGCCCCACGCCGGAACCTCGGGCGGGAATTGGAAGCGGACGCCGCGTTCGCTCCACTCTTTGTACTTGCCCGGGAGGTCTTCGGTGATGAAGTAGATATCGGTGAGGCCGCCGATGAGTTTTTCTGGCTCGCTTCCGGGCGGGGGCACGGCAATGCCGAGTTGGGCGGTGCCGTCGGGAGGGGCGACCTCGATCCAGCGGTTGCCGTTCTCAAAGGTATGGTCCACCGCGACGCGAAATCCCAGCTTGTCGGCGAAGAAGCGCAGGCTCCGTTCCTGGTCGCGCACGAAGATGATGACGAAGTGCAGGCACAGATAAGGATCTTTGCCGTCGAGACGGAGACGGGATCGATCAATCCCAAAGGGCAATTCGGAAGATGCCATCGGCGAGATTATACGAGGGCCGCGTTGCGTGGGAGTCCGACAAAATCGGGTTAGGGTAGGGATGCTTCGACTGCGAACGACCGTCGCTTCGCGCCGCTCGTTCTTCGCTCAGCATGACAGGGGAATTTAAAACAAAGGCGACGGACAGGAGTGTCCGCCCCACACGAGCAGGACTAGGCTTGAAATTCGGAGGCTTCGGGGAAGCGCAGTTTGCACTTGGCCAGGGCGGTGGTAAGGATTTCTTCTACTTTGGATTCTTCGCAATTGCGGGCCATGGCCAGTTCGCTCACTAAGAGGTAGCGGGCGCGCTCCAGCATTTTCTTTTCGCGGAAGGAGAGCGGCTTAGCCTGATGCAGGGCGATCAGGCTCTTGAGGACGCTGGCCACTTCGAGCAACGAACCGGTGCGCATGCGTTCGGAGTTTTCCTTGAAGCGGTCTTTCCAGTCGCCGTTGCTGCCGTTTTCGCCAACCGAAAGGGCGTCCAGAACTTTTTGGATTTCGCCGTTGCGTACCACGCGGCGCAAGCCCACGCTGCCCGCGTTCTGGCAGGGGACCATGACTTTGAGGCTGCTGGCTTTGATGTTGAGCAGGTAGAACCGCTCCACGTTGGTCCCGATCGAGCGGCTGCTGATCTGTTCAATAACCCCAACCCCGTGATTGGGATACACAACCTTGTCGCCGATGTGGAAATTCAAGTCTGTACCGCTCATGTTTAAACACCCAAGGAAGGCGATGGTTCGTGGGGAGAAGCTGCAAACAGTACTACACTTAATGCTACTCCCCGGACGGGGCGAAAGCAAGGAGGAGGGTGGGGCTGGGATTCGACTCGCCATGCCTCTTTAAACTATTGAAATATGGGATGTTACGTGGTCGTTTGGATCCAGTCTGGAGTGACTTCAACGGCGTACCCTCCCTGTAGAAGGGCCTGGAGTGGGGGACTAAGCGAATATAATCGGGCGGTGGATTCCGACCGCAGAGACTCATTTTCAGACGAGCCAGAGCAGGACCGTTCCCAAGACGTGGGGACGCGCGAGCTGCCCGTCGGCCGGGTGCTGGGTCTCGACGTAGGATCAAAGAGAATCGGAGTCGCTGTGTCGGACCCGCTCGGGATTACCGCCCAGGGATTGGAGACCTTGCAGCGCACAACCAAGCGACGCGACTTTGAATATTTACAGCGGGTGATTCAGGAGTACGACGTGCGGGAGATTGTGGTGGGCCTGCCTCTGCGGATGAGCGGAGCGGAAGGGATTCAATCGGACAAGATGCATCTGTTCGCCGAGGAATTGCGAAAGAGATTTCGGTTGCCGGTTCATCTGTGGGATGAACGGCTCACTTCCGTTGAAGCCAATCGGCTGTTACGCGAATCGGATCTTTCGATCGAGAAGCGGGGGAAAGCGGTGGACCGGATGGCGGCGGTGTTGATTCTGCAGGGATGGATGGAACGGAGGGTCGTTGGTCGTTAGTCGTTTGTCGTTGGTAGCTGGTCATTAAGCTTTCGGCCGGGGGCGGTGCGTTCTTAACGACGATTCGTGACGCCTGATCCAACGACCAACGACTAACGACCAACGACAGTCCTGTTGCCGCGCATCGCTTTTCTATACGCGACTACATTCTTATTGTGTTCTTCGATAGTGTGGGCGAAGCGGTGGTGGCCCTGGGCATCGGCGACGAAGTAGTAGTAGTCGGTTTCCGCGGGATGCATGGCGGCTTCGAGGGCGCTGCGTCCGGGATTGCCGATCGGGCCGGGCGGCAGGCCGGCATTCCGGTAGGTGTTATAGGGCGAGTGGAACTGCATGTCCGCGTGATGCAGCGCGCCCTGATAGGTTCCGGCCAGAAGTTCGGCGTAGATGATGCTGGGGTCGGCGTCGAGAGCGATCTTCTTGGCCAGTCGGTTGTAGTAGACGCTGGCCACCAGCGCGCGCTCCTCGGCGACGGCGGTTTCTTTTTCAACGATCGAGGCCATGATCACCGTGCGCTCCACATCGTTCGGAGCTTCGGACGGCGCTCCGGCCCGCTGCGCCCGGTCTGCGACCACTCTCAACCTGGCCTGCGCAGACTCGCCCGAGATCAAGTTCATCTGGTGCGCGACCGTGCGGAACTGTTTGACCATGGCTGCGGCCATGTCGTGCATGGTCATCATGCGGGAGAATTCGTAGGTATCGGGGAAGAGATATCCCTCAAGCGACCGGGCCTGCGGAGCGAGGTCGGCAATCAGCGCGGTGTCGGACTGCGCTTCTTTCAGGAAATCGTCGGCGGGGCCGAGGCCCGCGGCCTCAATGGCGCGGGCGATGTCGAACATGGTGTAGCCTTCGGGCACAACCACGGTATGGAAGTAGACGTCGCCGCGCCGCAGGCGCTTCTGAATGTCGATAATGTTCGCCGGTTTGTCGAAAAGATATTCGCCTGCCTTCAGTGAGCGGCCGTGATGATAGTAGTGCCAGAGCACGAACGCCTCTTCGCTGCGAATGACTCCGGCAGCCTTGAGTTCGGCGGCGATGTGGTGGGTGGACGATCCCGGGCGCAGCAGAACGAACGCCTGCCCGGAAGGTTCGGTGGGCGTCATCACCGCCCAGGCGAACCATCCTGCGGTTCCAACGACGGCAATCAGGATGAGCCAGACAATTTTGCGCACGATATTCACAGGGCCAAACTTAATTCACAGGGCCGAACTTACAATAAACCAGCCACAGTTTAGATGATGTTGGAGCCGGTCGTGACCTGACGATAGTGCGACCTCTTTCGTAAGTGCCTCGGCCCCGCCGTTCCAGCTGGCGACGCATAAGTCCAACCTGGGGTTGCGGTTGACAGGTTTCGGCGGATTAACACGCCAAGAGCTTTTGCCGTCCCTTCGCGTACCCTATTGGTTACGCCGTTGAACCAGTACACTTTAAAAAGCGTCCTGCTCAGCTTTTGCAACCTTCCTGGCGCGGTATACTCAAATGGTACTAGAGGACTTCATATACCTTGATGAGACGTAGCAGTCCCTTTTTAACCCTATCTTTGTTCCTTGCCCTGCTGTCGACGACCGGCTGCGTGTTGCGCACCCGTCCGGTCGAGGATCAGTACTCGAAGGTCCCGCTTAAGGACTCCACGCAGCAGGGGCTCATCGATAGCATTAACCAGCAGGCCGAGGCCATCCAATCGCTGAAGGCGACGGTCGACATCGACAGTTCCGTTGGGGGGATGAAGAAGGGGCAGGTCACCGATTACAAGGAAATCCGCGGCTACGTGCTGGCGCGGAAGCCGGATGCGCTGCACATGATCGGGTTGATGCCAATCGTCCGTACCACGGCGTTTGACATGGTCAGCGACGGCAAAGAATTCAAAGTGTCGATCCCGCCGAAAAACCGGTTCGTCATCGGAAAGAACGAGGTGGCGACGCCCAACTCCGACCAGCCGATGGAGAACATTCGCCCGCAGAATATCTACGAGGCGCTGCTGATCCGCCGGATCGATCCGAATTCCGAGATCGCGGTCCGCGAAAATGGTTATGAGACACTGCATGACGGCAAGGGGCGTCGCGTCCTGCAGGACGACTATGAACTGACGGTGATTCAGAAGTACGAAAAGGGCTGCACCCAGTCGTGTGTGGAGCACCCCTGGCTGGAGCGAAAGATTATCTTCGGGCGCACCGATCTAAAGCCGCACCGCCAGTACATCTACGACGAGGATGGCAAGGTCGTCACCGATGCCAAATATGCTGAATACAAAGACTACGATGGCATCAGCTACCCCTCGCGCATCGAAATCTTCCGGCCGCAGGAAGAGTACGCCATCACCCTGAACATGCTGAAAGTGGATATTAACAAGCTGCTCACGGATGATCAGTTTTTGCTCGAGCAGCCGCCGGGGGCGGACGTGATCCATCTCGACCGCCCGCAGTCGAGCCTGGCCGTGCCCGCCGGGTTGAACCGCCCGTAAGAATTCTCGCGGACTCGGGCAGCTGACTTTCCGAATTCTGGTTCTCACCTCATTATGAACAAGATGGTTGTCGCCAACCTGGTGCACCGGCCTACGCGGTCGTTTATCGCGATGAGCGCCATTGCGCTGGAAGTCACCATGATTCTGATGGTGGTCGCGCTGTTCTACGGGCTGCTGAACGGGTCGAAGAAAAGCCAGCTCGGCGTTGGAGCCGACCTCATGGTGATGCCGTCGGGGGCGTCCGCGGTTATAGGGCTGTCTGGCGCACCGATTCCGATCAAAGTAGGGGACAAGCTTCGTCAGGTGCCGCATGTGGTTTCGGCGGTGCCGGCGGTCTGGTGGTTTACCTCCAAACCGCTGGAGATCATCTATGGCATCGACGTCGCCAGCTATGACACGCTTCCTCCGAAATTCCGGTATCTCTCCGGCGGCCCTTTCCAGGGGCCGTATGACGTTATCGTCGACGATTACTTTGCCAGCATGAACCACAAGAAAGTGGATGACAAGATCGAGATCTTGAATCACGAATTCCGCATCTCCGGCATCGTTCCTCACGGAAAGGGTTGCCGCAAGTGCCTGCCCTTGGAGACGATGCAGGACCTGGTAGCCGACGGAGAAGCCCGAGCCTCTGTGTTCTACATTAAAGTGGATGATCCCGCGAATGCTGATCAGGTGGAGAAGGCGATCCAGGATATCCCGGGGATGGAAAAATATTCCGTTCGTTCCATGCCGGAATATCTGTCGACCATGACCCCCGATAATCTTCCGGGATTCGATCTTGCGATCAAAGTCGTGATTGGGGTGGCCGTGGTGGTCGGGTTTCTGGTGATCTTCCAGTCCATGTACACGGCGGTGATGGAGCGGACCCGCGAGATCGGAATTTTGAAATCGCTGGGTGCGTCGAAGTGGTACATCGTAAACGTGGTGCTGCGGGAAACTGTGCTGCTGGCCATCGCGGGGATCGTTTTGGGGATCGTCATCAGCCTGGTGACCCGCCGCGTGATCATGTTCGAAAAGCCAGTGCTGGATCTTTTCTGGAGCAACCAGTGGGTGCTGCGGGCGGCATTGATTGCGGTGGTGGGTGCGTTGGCGGGAGCTCTGTATCCGGCGTTCAAGGCTGCGCAAAGAGACCCGATCGACGCGCTGGCGTATGAGTGAGCCTTCCTGGAATCCGGCAGTTCTTATCGGCAATCTCGAGTAATGTTGTCATCCTGAGGCGCCGGTGTGTGGCGCCGAAGGACCTATGCAATTCCTCGAGCCCGAAACGTTGCATAGATCCTTCAGCGCCAAAGAGCGGCGCTTCAGGATGACATTGCCGAGTTAACGCTAACTATTGTGCTTCGAGTCCTGCGAGCCTGAGCATCCGGCGCAGTCCGCGTTCTCCGGCCGAGCCTCGCTGTTCGGCGGCGATGTTACCATCGCGGTCAATGACTACATAGATCGGATAGACCTGCGCGTTGTACATCGCCGCTAGATTGGTGTCTTTGGTGAGGACGATAGGAACCGCGCGCGGGTGCTCGGCAAGGTACTTCTTCACCTTCTGATCGGGTTCGAGGACGTCGACCGCGAGGACGATTAATCCTTTGCCCCCGAACTCCCGGGCAATGTTGTCGACCAGCGCCGCTTCTTCCTCGCAGTACTTGCACCATGTGGTCCAGAACTCGAACAGAACGACCTTGCCTTTGATGGAGTCGTTATTGAACTGCACGCCGGTCGTGGTTCTGGCTCGAAAGCGAGGAGCAGGTTGGCCAGTTTCATCATCGCCGGCCCGGGCAAGGAACGAGGAGAGCAGCAGGATGCCGGTCAGGCACGCCGAGAGTGGTCGGCGCATCAACATGGCGGAGAATATAACACAGGCGCCGGAGCAAAGATCCCGGCGCCTGTCGGTATTTTCAACCCGATGAGCTCGCCCTCGCAAAGCTTCGAGTGCGAGGCCTACTGCGGTCCGAAGTATTGCACGTGGACGTAGGTGCCCAGCCGCGGGTTGTAGGCGAGGTACCAGCCGTCATGGTCGGGATCTTCATAGATCACGACCTGATCGCTGTCCCAGAGCCAGTCACCGCACAAGGCAAGGTCAAAGGAGGCGACGCCGAAAGCGAAGCCGCCAAACCAGAAACGGCCGGGGCCGCCTCCACCGATGCGCCAGATGTGGCCGCGGCCGAAGCCGCCGGTGAAGCGGCCGTGCTCCCAGGGATGATCAAGGTGGAAGCGGGCGTCATCGCGTCCGGCGTCGTGTCCGACCCAAGTGCCGTCGTGGTGGACGTGAGGAGCTTCAGGATGGCCTTCCCGGTCGCGATAAGATTGGGGTGCGGGCCTGGCGGGCGTGCCGCGAGCCGGGGGTGGACCGTGGTGAGGAACGTATCCACCACCAACGGAATGACCACCGCCTCCGCCGTGGCCTCCATGCTGCGCGAGAGCGGGTAGGGAAAGGATCAGAGATACCGAGACGAGAGTGAGGGACACAACGAGAAGTTTGGGGATTAATCTCATTGAACAACCTCCAACGGGTAACTTAACACCACAGCGTTCCAAGTAACAGATCGTTGACAATTCTTTGCAGATTACGCTATCGTAAGGACTTGGTAGTCGTGTGGTTGCCCGCCTGATGGCCTGGCGTCCTCGCTAGGGAATCAACGAGCGGTCTTCTTTCGCAGCATTTTTCATTCTGGGAGAACTCTGATGTCAACCTATTTCCCCAAACCGGGGGAAATTGTGCGCAAGTGGTACGTCGTGGATGCGGACGGGCAGACGCTCGGGCGCCTGGCTTCGCAGGTGGCGCGCATCCTCATGGGCAAAGAAAACCCGCAATATACGCCGTTTCTCGATACGGGCGATCATGTAATCGTGATTAATGCCGAAAAGATTAAAACCACCGGCGTGAAGGCCGAGCAGAAGCAGTATCACCACTACACGGGATATCCCGGCGGTCTGCGCACGGAAGACTTCAAGAATCGGATGACGCGCAGGCCTGAGGCGGTGATCGAGGCGGCGGTGAAACGCATGCTGCCGAAGAACAAGCTGGCGGCGCACATGCTTTCGAAGCTGAACGTGTACAAGGGCGACAAGCATCCGCACCAGGCGCAGAAGCCGCAGGACTTGAAACTGGAAGTGCGCGAGTACAAGGCACGGAAAGTAGCAGTTTCGTAAGAGCGGCGCGAGATCCTTTGCTCCGCCTGAAAAGCGGCTGCGCTCAGGATGACAAATTTTGAGGTTGAGATTTGAGTTGAGATTGAAGAGCGCTGCTTCTGGTTCTCGCTAGAAGCTGGCAGCTAGGAGCTAGAAGCTAAATGGCTGAATTGGTTCAATACTACGGAACGGGACGCCGCAAGACGGCGATTGCCCGGGTGTATTTGCGTCCGGGCAGCGGCGATTTCAAGGTGAACGGGCGCGCGTTCGAAGAGTATTTCGTGACTCCGGCGCAGCGTTCGGCGGCGAAGGCTCCGCTGGCGTCGTCCGATACGGCAGCTACGTTCAACGTCATTGCCAGCGTGCTGGGCGGCGGCGTGCGCGGCCAGGCCGACGCGGTGAAGTTGGGCATTGCCCGCGCCCTGATGCAGTTCAATGCCGAACTGCGCAAGAAACTGAAGGCCGAGGGCATGGTCAGCCGCGATTCGCGCGGCAAAGAGCGCAAGAAGTACGGACAGAAGGGCGCTCGCAAGCGCTTCCAGTTCTCGAAACGCTAAGCCCGAGATTCCTCCGCCCCTCGCGTTCGCTCGGGGGTCGGGAATGACAAGGGTTTTTGGTTGGGTTGTTTTTTTGTTCTAGCTGAGAGCTGACGGCTGACAGCTGGGTTCAGGTGTTCAATTCTTCCCGTGCCTCGCGTGCGGGGCGGGAATGGCAATCCGGAGCGGCAATACGACGCAAAGGATGCAGACTAAAGAGGAGGTTCATTGGCGACCATTACCATGAAGGAGTTGCTCGAAGCGGGCGTCCACTTCGGGCACCAGACCAAGCGCTGGAATCCCAAGATGAAGGAATACATCTTCGGAGAGCGCAACGGGATCTACATTATCGATCTGCAGAAGACGCTGAAGATGTTCAAAGAGGCGTCGAAGTTTGTGCAAGACCTGGCGAACGACGGCCGCATTGTGCTGTTCGTCGGCACCAAGCGCCAGGCGCAGGACGCGATTGCCGAAGAAGCGCAGCGTTGCGGGATGTTCTACATCAACCAGCGCTGGCTGGGTGGACTGCTCACCAACTGGGTTACGGTGCAGAAGTCGGTGAAGCGGCTGAAGGAGCTCGACGAGATGGCCACGGATGGCCGCTACGAGCTGCTCCCCAAGAAAGAAGTCATCAAGCTCGAGCGCGAGCGCAAGCATTTGCAGGCCAACCTGGCCGGCATCAAGAATATGAGCCGCCTGCCCGATGCGATCTTTGTGATTGACTCCAATAAGGAGCAGATCGCGGTGCGCGAGGCCCGCAAGCTGGGCATTCCGGTGGTCGCCGTGGTCGACACGAATTGCGATCCCAGCGAAGTGGATTATGTGATCCCTGGCAACGACGACGCACTGCGGGCGATCCGGCTGTTTACCTCGAAGATTTCGGAATCGATTGCTGAAGGCGCGCAGCTGATGACCGACAAGCAGGTTGCCGATATGCAGGCTGCGTCGGACGCGGCGCAGGCCGCGGAAGCCGCTGCTCCCGAGTATCACGGCGACGCAACTGCCGCGGTGGATGCTTCCGAAGACATCAGCATGGAGCAGGTGCTGGGTCCGGGAACGCACAAGAAGCCGGTGGCGAACGAAGAGGCCGAACTGCCGAAGGTGGAGAGTCAGACGGTTTAAGAGCGGTCGTTGGTCTTTCGTCGTTGGCCGTTGGTCGTTGGCGAAAACAAAACCGGGATCCGTTGAGGAAAATTAGACCCGCGCGGGTCGTCTGGCGCGGGTCAGATTTTATAGAGCAGCATCTAATCAGAAGAAGGATTTATCGATATGGGTACGACTACAGTGAACATTTCCGCGACGCAAGTGAAAGATCTCCGGGAGAAGACCGGAGCTCCGATGATGGATTGCAAGCAGGCCCTGACCGAAGCCAAGGGCGACATGGAGCAGGCGGTCGTTATTCTTCGTAAGAAGGGCGTTTCGGTGGCGGCCAAGAAGGCGGAGCGCGTGACCAGCGAAGGATCGGTGGCCCAGTACATTCACGCCGGCGGCAAGATTGGTGTGCTGGTCGAAGTGAACTGCGAGAGCGATTTCGTGGCCCGCACCGACGACTTCAAGGAACTGGTGCACGACATCGCCATGCACATTGCGGCCAGCGATCCGAAATACGTTCGCAAGGAAGACGTAACGGCTGCGGACTTCGCCCGCGAGAAGGAGATTTTTCTCGCGCAGGCGATTGCCAGCGGAAAACCCGCGAACATCGCCGAGAAGATGGTGAACGGCAAGATGGAGAAGTTCTACGAAGAAGTCTGCCTGCTGGAGCAGCCCTTCATCAAGGACCAGACCATCTCGATCTCGCAGCTCATCGCGGCCAAAATCGGCAAGCTGGGCGAGAACATCGCAGTGCGCAGGTTCGCGCGGTTCAAGGTGGGCGACGTGGGCGAGACCGTTGCGGTCACGAAACCTGCAGAGCCGAAAGGCGAGTAAACTAAGGGCGCCCTGCGGGGCGCCTTTTTTTGCCGGTTTCATGAAACACCCTGGCTTGTGCGTCATCCTGAGCGTAGCCGGTTTTCAGGTGGAGCGAAGGATCTCGCGCGTGGAGTACGATCGGATTTGCTCCACGCGAGATCCCTCGCCCCGCTGGAGAAAACGCGGGCTTCGGGATGACGCCCTTAGCAAATGTGTGGCCACTGACAACGGATCATGACGACTCCAACCCCTGCCTTCAAACGTGTTCTGCTCAAGCTATCCGGTGAGGCGCTGGCGGCGAACCAGGGCTTTGGCGTCGACACCGCGCGCATCCACGAAGTTGCAGCGGAACTGGCCGACGTTCATAAACTGGGCGTGCAGTTGGCCATCGTCGTGGGCGGAGGCAATTTCTTTCGCGGCGTCGCCGACCAGGCCAAGGACATGGACCGGGTTTCCGCCGATCACATGGGCATGCTGGCCACGGTCATCAATGCGCTGGCTCTGCAGGATGCGCTGGAGAAGCAGGGCGTCTACACGCGGGTGCAGTCGGCGATCGAGATGAAGCAGGTGGCCGAGCCCTTCATTCGCCGCCGCGCCATTCGGCATCTGGAAAAAGGGCGCGTGGTGATCTTTGCAGGTGGCACCGGCAATCCTTATTTCTCGACCGACACCGCGGCTTCCCTGCGCGCCATGGAGATCAAGGCCGAAGCGATTCTCAAGGCGACCCGGGTGGATGGCATTTACGACGCGGATCCGCTGAAAGTGGATGGCGCCCAGAAATTCAATCACATCTCTTACATGGACGTTCTGAAACTGGGGCTGAAAGTGATGGACTCGACCGCCATCAGCCTGTGCAAGGACAACAATCTTCCCATCATCGTGTTTAATCTGAACCAGCACGGCAACATCCGGCGCGTGCTGCTGGGCGAGAAGATCGGATCGAGGGTCAGCGCGAAGGGCGAATAGGATCGAATCGGCCACGGATTTTCACGGATTCGCACGGATTTGAGAGCTCTTGATCCGTGGCGATCCGTGTAAATCGGTGGCCATTTTTCTTGTTCGGTTTATAATGCAACGTTTTGATTCCTGAGTTTCACGGAGCGGACCCATGGCAGATAGCGCGCCTCTGAAAGAGATTCGAGTTCAACTCAAAACGCGAATGGATAAGGCGGTGGAAGATTTCCGCAAGGCCATGGCGGGCGTGCGCACCGGGCGCGCGAACGTGCACATGCTCGACAACGTGAGCGTGGACTACTACGGCTCGCAGATGCCGCTGAACCAGGTCGCGCAAGTGCATGCGCCCGAGGCCCAGTTGATCACGGTGCAGCCCTTCGATCCTTCGCAGCTGGGAGCGATTGAAAAGGCGATCCGGTCGGGAGATATGGGATTGAATCCGATGAACGATGGCAAACTCATTCGCGTGCCCGTTCCGCCGCTCACCCAGGAGCGCCGGCAGGACATGGTGAAGCACCTGCACCGGGTGCTGGAAGAGCACCGCACTGCGGTCCGCAACATCCGCCGCGACGGCAATGACGCCATCAAGAAGGCGCTGAAAGACAAAAAGATCACCGAAGACGAAGAGAAGCGCTCGCTCGACGAGATTCAGAAGCTGACCGACGGCGAAATCAAGAAGATGGAAGACATGAGCAAGGGGAAAGAGAAAGAAGTGCTGGAGTTGAAGTAGGACTGCCATTTCGCCGCGGATCTGCGCGGATTCACGCGGATAACACACAACGAAATCAAGTTGAATGTTGCATCCTGCTCACGAGATATGTGTGTGAGGTCGTTTTCTGCCAATTGTGTCTTATCCGCGTGAATCCGCGCAAATCCGCGGCGAAAGAAGTTTTTCTCTCGCACTCTGGCATCTCGGAAATTGGTCGCTCCACGTAGATCTCTCCCCAGCTCAGGAAGCACCGTATAATCAGAGGGCGATGAAGCAGGTTGTCCATGCCGCGTGCCCGCACGACTGTCCCGATGCTTGCGGGGTGCTGATCACCGTTGAGGACGGGCGGGCTACGAAGATTCAGGGGGATCCGGAGCATCCGGTGACGCGCGGGTTTTTGTGCGCCAAGGTGGCGAAGTATCTGGATCGGGTGTATTCGCCGGACCGGGTGCTGTATCCCATGCGGAGGATTGGGCCTAAGGGGCCGGTCGCGGGGCAGCGGAGCTTCGCTCCGCCTGACCGGATCAAAGATCCGGTCCCACACAATCAAGAGCAAGACCAACACACTTGGCAGCGGATTTCATGGGACGAGGCGCTCGATGAGATCGCATCGCGCTTTCGCGCGATCTCCAGCGAATTTGGCAGCGAGGCCATCCTGCCTTATTCCTTTGGAGGAACTCTCGGGGCGCTCAACAGCGCCTCCATGGACCGCAGATTTTTCCATCGCCTAGGCGCATCGCAGCTCGACCGCGCGATCTGTTCGGCGGCGGGAGAAGCAGGGCTGGAGTCAGTGCTGGGAGTAAAACTCGGCACCGAGCCTGAGCAGTTTGCGCACGCCAAGTACATCATTGCGTGGGCATCGAACATCCATGCCAACAACGTACATTTGTGGCCGTTCATCGCGGAGGCGCGGCGCAAGGGCGCGAAGCTGGTGGTGATCGATCCCTACCGGACGCGGACCGCGGCCTGCGCCGACTGGTATTTGCCCATCAATCCGGGCACGGACGCGGCCCTCGCCCTGGGCATGATGCACGTCATCATAGGCGAGAACCTGCACGATGCCGACTACGTTGCCCAGTACACGCTGGGCTTCGAACAACTGCGCGAGAAGGTGAAAGAGTATCCGCCCGAACGGGTAGCGCAATGGACGGGGATTGCCGCCGGCGACATTCGAAAACTGGCGCGCGAATACGCCACGGTGCGGCCTTCGGTGATCCGTTTGAACTATGGCGTGCAGCGCTCGGAGGGCGGCGGGATGGCGACCCGCACCATCGTCATGCTGCCCTGCGTGATCGGATCGTGGAAGGAAATCGGCGGCGGGTTGCAGATGTCCACCAGCGGCGGAGCCGCTTTCAACACTAAGGTTTTGAAGCGCCCGGACCTGATGAACATTGCGCTGGGACGCGAAGCGCGCACCATCAACATGGTGGAACTGGGGCGAGCGCTGAACACGCTGAACAGCCCGCCGGTGAAGGCGTTGTTCGTCTACGGCTCGAATCCGGCGGCGGTCGCTCCTCGGCACAACGAAGTGGTGCGGGGTCTGCTTCGGCCCGATCTTTTTACTGTGGTGCACGAGCAGTTTTTTACCGACACGACGGACTATGCCGACATCGTGCTGCCGGCGACCACGTTCTTCGAACACAAAGACCTGCAAAAGGCGTACGGGCACTATTACGTGCAGGTTTCGAATCAGGCGATTGCGCCGCTGGGCGAGTGCCGACCGAACGTTGAACTCTTCCGCGCGCTGGCCGAGCGCATGGGATTCGAGGAAGATTGTTTCCGGGAAACCGTCGACGAGATGATCGATCTCGCACTGGACTCGGAGGATCCCTGGCTCGACGGGATCAACCGCGAGCGGTTGGAGCAGGGGCAGGTGAGACTGAACTTCCCGGCTTCCGGCTCTCGGCTTTCGGCTTTCGGAACGTCAGACGCGGACGCAGCGGAGCTTCGCTCCGCCGGACAGCCGGGGGCGGCTCTCCCCACACAACCTGAATCCATACGACCTGAATCCACACCACCTGAACCGTTTCTTCCTTTTGCGCGCGGGAACTTCCGCACGTCTTCCGGTAAGGCTGAACTTTACAGCGAGGCGGTGAAGGCGCTCGGGCTCGATCCGGTCGCCGATTTCACTCCTCCTTCGGAATCGCGGCACGGAAAGAAAAACGGCTTCCCACTGGAGTTGCTGGCCCGCAAGTCGGACAACTTCCTGAACTCGTCATTTTCTAATGTGCCCTCGGTGCAGGCGATGGAAGAACCCGGCCTGCTGGAGATTTCCGCGGCCGACGCCCGGGCACGCGGCATCGCCGAGGGCGACAAAGTTCGCGTCTTCAACCGTAGGGGTGATATGGTGCTGAAGGCGCGGGTTGACGGCAAAGTTCAGCCGGGCGTCGTCTCTGCGCGCCTCAATTGGGCGAAGATGACCCCGGGATTCCAGAGCATCAATGCCCTCACTTCAGAAAAACTTGCCGACATGGGCAACTCGGCTACGTTTTATTCCGTCTTGGTTGAGGTAGAGTTATCTAAGCCATCCCCATGAAGCAACCGCAGGTTTTGGCGATCGGGTCGACCTGCTGGGTTAGACGTGTTGATTGGACCCAGAAAGAGTTGCGGCTTGGACGCTTTCCCTTGCTCTACCGTATAATGACAGTTTTCTTACATCCCAGAGGCTGAGGTCGTAGCGATTCCTTTTCGCGTTCATTCGGAGAACCTTGTTGTGCCTAAGCGCCCCCGTCATCTGAGGGCCGTGTCGGTGCCATCTTCTTCATTTCAACGGCCTTGGCCAAGAGTGCGGTGGAGTGTGTGTGGGTTTTGCCTGACGCTGGCCGTGCTCTGGTTCATGACCGCGACCCTGACCTGGGCGCAGAATGATGTGATCTCGGAAATCAACGTCAGCGGCAACCGCCGCATTCCCGCCGAGACCATAAAGTCGCGCATCTTCGTCAAGCCCGGCGACATTTATGACACCAGCGCCCTGGAACGCGACTTCAATTCCTTGTGGAATACGGGCTACTTCGAAGATATCAAGATTCTGCGGGACCAGACCCCGAAAGGCTGGCGGCTGATCTTCCAGGTGAAGGAAAAGCCGACGATCCGGGAAATCACCTACGTGGGCGCCAATTCAGTTTCCAACAGCGATATCCTCGACCGCTTCAAACTGGATAAAGTCGGGCTCGTGGTGGAGAGCCAGTACGATCCTACCCGCATCAAGAAGGCCGAAGTCTCGATCAAGAACCTGCTGTCCGAGCACGGCCGGCAGTTCGCTACCGTCCGCACAGAAAAGCGGGACATTCCGCCCGCAGCGGTCGGCATCACGTTCGTGGTCAAGGAAGGACCGAAGGTCAAAGTCGGCAAAATCAAGTTCGAGGGCAACAAGGCGATCAGCTCGCGAACTCTGCGCGCGGCCATGAAGAACTTGAAGCCGATCGGAATTCCCCATTCCATCTTCCTGGAGAATATCTTCGCCAAGACTTACGACGCGACCAAACTGGAAGAAGACACCGAGCGGGTGCGCGCCGAGTACCAGAACCGCGGCTATTTCAAGGCGGGAGTGAGCGATCCCAAGACCGAAATCCACGACACCGGGCACAAGGGACCCCACATTCCGCTGCTGCAGGCGGGTGCCGGCAAAGCGGTGGATATCACGATGCCCATCGACGAAGGCGACAAATTTCGGTTGGGCAAGATCACCTTCAAGAACAATAAGGCGATTTCCAACGTGGCCGCGCTGCGCGCCCTGTTCCCGCTGAAAGACGGAGACATTTTCAGCCGCGACAAGGTCGCTAAAGGGCTGGAGGCTCTGCGCAAGGCGTACGGCCAGTTTGGCTACATCAACTACACGGGCGTTCCCTCGACTACCTTTGACGACGAGAAGAAGCTCGCATTCCTGGAAATCGATATCGACGAGGGCAAGCAGTTCTACGTACGGCGCATCGAATTCGTCGGCAACACTACGACGCGCGACAAAGTGATCCGCCGCGAATTGGCTCTCGAAGAAGGCGGGATCTATGACTCGCGCCTCTGGGAACTGAGCCTGCTCCGCCTGAATCAGCTTTCTTATTTCGACCAGCTCAAGCCCGACGACCCGAACGTGACCGAGAAAAAACTGGACGAGAAAAATGGCCAGGTGGACCTGACGCTGAAGGTCCATGAAAAGGGCAAGAACAGCATCGGCCTCAACGGCGGCGTCAGCGGGTTGGAGGGAGCCTTCATCGGGTTGAACTACTCGACCAACAACTTTCTGGGAAAGGGCGAAACGCTGCAGGTTCAGCTCAGCCTGGGCAACCTGGCGCGCAGCGTCATGTTCGGCTTTACCCAGCCCTACATGTTCGATCGCCCCCTGCAATTCGGCTTCAGCGTTTTCGGGAACAAGATCAGCTATAACCAGGCGCGGCAGCTCTCCATTTTCAGCGGACAGAACCTGAACCTGAATACTGCCCAACTGCAAAACCTGCAGAACTACTCGCAGTCGAGTGTAGGCTTTAGCAGTTCGCTCAGTTATCCGTTGCGGCGCTCGTTCAAGCGCGTCGGCATCACGTACTCGCTGGACCGCTCGACCTTGATTCCCCTCAGTACGGCGTCCAAAAGCCTGTTCGATTTCATCGCGTTCCGGGGGATCTCCGGACCGCAAGCGGTGAATGGAATCATTACCAGCAAGATTTTCCCCAATTTTTCGTTCAACACGCTCGATAGCGGCATCTCCCCGCACAAGGGGCACTCGTTGACCCTGGGAATGGAACTGGCTGGACTAGGCGGCACCGTCCGGTCCGTCCGCCCCATCGTTCAGTACAAGAAGTTCATCCCGGTACAGAACCACCGCAACGCGATCGGCTACACCATCAACGGCTCGTTCATCAGCGGCTTTGGCGGGCTCGTTGCCCCGCCGTTCCAGCGCTTCTTCATGGGTGGTGAAAACGACATTCGCGGTTTCGATATCCGGTCCATCTCGCCGGTAGCGTTTTTGCCCAGCTCGAATGTCATCACTCTGACCAATCCTGACGGAACGCCGGTCCCGAAGAATCCGGCGAACCCGCGACTGGGGAACTGGACAGTGCCAATTCCCACGGATCAGATCGTGTTCCCCGGCGGCGATCTGAGCGTATGGTCGAACCTGGAGTACCGCATCACCATTGCGGGGCCGGTGGCGATCGCTCCTTTCTGGGACATGGGCATCGACCCGGTCATCCGGCGGTCTCAATTGCAGATCGCCAACGTGCAATATGATCAGGTGATCAGTACGCAATTCGGATGTCCGACGCTCGATGCGGGCTACAACTGCCAGGGTGGAAACGTTCTGTCGCCGAGGCCTTCTAATTTTCTCCAGGTTTTAGGCTCGACGAACTGGAGGCCGCGCGCCTCTACTGGACTCGAACTGCAAATGTTCTTGCCCGTCGTCAACGCTCCTTTCCGCATCTACTGGGCGTACAACGTGCTGCGTTTGAATGAGGATGCCAGTCCGCCGATTCCGATTACGCGCAGCATGTTCCCGGTCGGCGCGGCGGGTGACTACACCTATCGCCAGGCCGTGAACACGTACGCTCCCAGCTTCCTGTTGCGAGAGCCGCGCAAGACGTTCCGCTTCACGGTGGCGACGACTTTCTAGTCTGTCAGATGTAGGTCGTGATGCAGTTTGAGAATTGCAGTTTGAAAAGCGCAGTTTGAGAAGAACGATTCGTATCAGGGCTTCGCTTCAGCGATGCCGCAGAGTGAATAACGGACTAAACGGCTTCAGCCGCTGGCTCCTGCCGTCACCGCCGCTAAAGCGGGCATGCGTGACAGCTTCTGTGGCGCGCCTGAAGTCATGCCCTGATGCGAATCGCCGCCCTCAAACTGCACCACGACCCGGCTGTAAGTTTGATTGACGGCCTTCTAGTGAGGTCACTATAATGACAACGATCCACGCCATCCAGTCAGTTGTGAGGGTGGACCGCACGTCCGCTGGCAATCTAGTGCGCCTTTCCGATGGCGGCCGCTACCGCAGCGGAGACCTCATTCAGTGCGGCCCAGCGTTGACACGAAAAGTCTGAGAACGATTAACTGAAATTCATTCCCGGAAGCATGTTCTGAAAAGCATGTTCCAAGGAGTTCAACCGATCCAATGAAAAGCACGTTTCTGCGAATTCTTCTGGCCGCTGCGGTTACCTTAACGATTTCCGCCTTGGCCCAAACCGGCAGCGCCGCCACCCCGTCCGGCCCGGCTGCCACCTCCGCCACCCCGGCCGCTTCGGCGCCTGCAACTACGGGTCCGACCAGCGGCACCAAGGTCGGGACGATCAACATTGAAGGCGCGATCTTCGGGAACAACGAAGGTCGTCGCGACCTCGAAGCTTTGCAAAAGAAGTTCGAGCCCAAGCAGGCCGAACTGAAGAATCAGAACGACGAACTCGACGCTCTGAAGAAGCAGTTGACCACCACGAAGGACAAGCTGAACGAGGACGCCGCCGCTACCCTGCAGAAGCAGATCGAGACCAAACAAAAGCTTTTCGATCGCTCTGTGCAGGATGCACAGGAAGACTTCAGTAACCAGAACCAGGAAATCGCGGCCAAGATTCTGCAGAAGCTGGCTCCGATGATTGTCAAATATGCTCAGGACAATGCGTTTGGCCTGATCATCGACACTTCGAAGCCCTGGCCGCAGAGCCCGGTCGTGATGGCCAGCGAATCCGTGGACATTACCAAGCCGGTGGTGGATCTCTACAACGCGCAGTCCGGCGTACCCGCTCCTACGGGAGCCGCAAAGCCGGCCGCTCCGAAGCCCGCAGGCAGCACGGGAACTCCGAAGCCCGCCGCACCTAAGCCGGCCGAGACGCCCAAGCAATAAGTCGAACGGGACACCTGTGGTGTCCAAAAGGTTCCAGCAGGCCGCGTGAAAACGCGGCCTTTTTTCTTTGTGCTTCCATCGCCCGAGTGAGCCTTCCCGGTGTCCATACCAGCAACCAAGATTTCACGCTGGAGGACGCCATGTTTGAGGACAGGTTGGAAGACACCCGGTCTCGAGAAACGATGTTTGCCGATAGCATGCTGGAAGCTACCTGGGCCCAACGTATTCGCCACAGCTGGACCACGCTGACGTCATTCGGACTGCAGGCGCTGGTCATTGGTCTGCTTCTTCTTTTGCCAGTGCTGAAGACCGTCGGCCTGCCGTCAGCGCGCACTGCCTCCACGCCGATCAGTCTCGGCCGGCGTGCTCCCATGCCGCTGACGGACGCGCCGCGAGTTGCTGCGCGTTCTGCCGCCCAGAATACTGTCGTTAATCCAAGACTGGTGGCGCCGGGCCATATGCCGACCCATATCGCCATGAGCCCTGATGATCCGTCCGCGCAGCCGCCGGGTGGATCCGAAGCGGGTGGGTCCGATCTCGGAAGTGGCGAACTAGGCTTTCTCCCTGGCGATGGCAGCGGTCTTCCCGCGTCTTTAATCAGCGGGAACAGGCCAATGTTGCCAAGCCCTCCGCCAACGATTACCCGCATCATCCGCCGTTCATCCATGTTGGAGGGCAACCTGATCCGACGGGTCGACCCCGTCTATCCTGCGCTGGCGAAGAGCGCGCGCATTCAGGGCCCGGTCGTTCTGGCGGCAATCATCAGCAAAGCGGGAACGATTGAGAACCTGCACGCCGTGTCCGGGCCGCCCTTGCTGGTGCCGGCGACGATAGCCGCCGTGAGCCAGTGGCAATACCGCCCGTACATCCTGAACGGTGAGCCCATCGAGGTGGAGACGCAGATCACCGTGAACTTCTATCTGTCGGGAAACTAGCCGGTGCCGGGTGCCCCATGTCTTGCGGTTTTTGCGAGACAGGCTGCCCTGATCGGAGCCGAAGGGTAGAGATTTTAGCGGGAGTAGCGGGAGTAGCCCCAGCGTAACCTGGGCTCACGGGCTGCTCCCGCTATAATCGCGAAAGTGGCAACCACAGCAGAAATCCTGAGCCGCGTGGCGACGCGCCCGACCTGGGCGGAGGTCTCTCTGACCACGCTGCGGCAAAATTTCCGTACGGTACAGAAGCACGTGGGAGCAAGCGTTACGGTATGCGCCGTGGTGAAGGCCGACGCTTACGGTCACGGCGCGGTCGAGTGCTCGCGCGCGCTCGAAGCCGAAGGTGCGCAGTGGCTGGGCGTAACTTCGCTGGACGAAGCGATTCCTCTGCGCGAGGCAGGCGTTCGCGCGAATATTCTTTTGATGACCGGCTTCTGGCGAGGTGAGGAGGCGGAGATTATCCGCCTGCACCTTACGCCCACGGTCTGGGAGCCCTGGCATATCGAGACGCTGGAAACTGCGGCCGCATCCCTGGGCGTGGCGCGGCATCCGGTGCATCTGAAAGTCGACACCGGCATGGGCCGTCTCGGTGTCGGCGTGGACCAACTTCCGGGTGTACTCACTGCACTGAAGGCGGCCAGGCACCTCGCGCTGGAGGGGCTCTCCACTCACCTCGCGTCTTCCGAAATCATGGACGCGCCCTCGGTCGCCGAACAGGAACGCAGCTTCGACACGGCCCGCCGCATGGTGCGCGAGGCCGGCATGGAACCAACTTTCGTTCACATGGCCAACACCGCCGCGGTCATTTCACGGCGCGAGACATGGAACACCATGGTGCGGCCGGGAGTCGCGCTCTACGGTTACTACCTGCCCTTTCAGCGCGCGGGTCGCGAAGTGAGTGGCGGAACGTTGCGCATGCCGGTGAAGCCGATTCTCACCTGGAAGACGCGCATCCTATCCCTGCGCGATTTTGGCGCGAACCAGCCGCTGGGCTACGGCGCTACCTACGTGACCAAGGCTCCCGCGCACGTTGCTGTGCTGCCGGTAGGTTACGCCGACGGATACAATCGCCAACTCTCCAATCGCGGCCGGGTGATTGTGCGCGAACACTACGCGCCGATCGTGGGCCGCATCTCGATGGACCTGACGCTGGTGGATGTCACCGGCATTCCCGGCATCACGGTCGGAGATGAAGTGATCCTGCTGGGCGCGGGCGAAGGCTTGAGTGTCGACGCTCTGGAACACGCCGAACTGGCCAACAGCACGCCGTACGAAATTCTCTGCAACATTTCGAAACGGGTTCCGCGCAAGTACGGAAGTTAGGCTTATGTGGGGACAGCCGCCCCCGGCTGTCCACCGGGCGCAGCCCGGTTGGTTTTGGAGTGCAACGCACAATCTCACACCGTGCGTTCTTTTCGCGCTTCCATGTACTTGCGCAACACAGCGTTGATCGTGCTCTGATACCCCCGGCCATGCTTGCGAAAGAAGGTCAGCACGTCAGGATCGATGCGCAACGTGATCTGCTTCTTCGGCCCCGGCCAGATGATGGCGTTGGCAAAAAATTCCGGCCCCTGCTTCGGAATGTCAGAGTAATCGATATCCTCATCCCGCATCGCGTCAATCCGCTTCCAGTCCGTTCTCGATCGCCTTTTCGTATTCTTGGCGCTCTTCATGATTTGCCTTTCTCAGTGAGATGATGCGGATCGTATCGTTCGGACGTTCCGCGAATGCCACAAAGGCATAGCGGCCCTGAATCATCCCAATTCCAATCCATCGCTTCTCGCCGTAGTCTTCACGCGTGTCGGGACGAACCAGAAGAGCGCCTCGGAACATTTCTTCCGCCTCGGCGAAATGGAACCCGTGTTTTCGAATGTTGGCACAGTTCTTGGTCTCGTCCCACTCAAATGTCATTGTAACTCCAAATGTAGCTACACCTCAAGCGTTTTGGCCGATCCCGATCCTTCTCAGAAATATCGTATTGGGCGGCTTTTTCTCGGTGATGGATGTCACAAACCTAAGAGAATCCTGAGGATTTCCCGGATCGCGCCGTTCAGAGACGAAATGTAAGGTGCCGACCCGTGATTGGAACAGTTCGGTGATTGCCGCCCGAAACCTGCTCAGCCACTTGCTACACTAGAGGATTAACCATGCCTTCCCGCTACGCACAGTGGATGTACGACTGGGAACACCGGCTCACTTCGGTGGACAACAACCGCGTGGTCCGTCCGCTGGACTGGGGCGTGGAATTCACACGCGACTGGCCTTGCCGCAACGGCTTTCGCCCTGGTCAGACACCCGGTCTGGCACACGATAATCCGGAAAAGTTCGTCCTGGATTACAACCGCCGCATCGTCGCGTCGAGCGATGAATTTTATTCCTATACGCGGCCCACGGACTTCCGCCTGGAGACGCGGGAAGTTCAAGTGTTCTCTACGCGCGAAGTGCCCGATCCCAAGCTTGAAGCCACGGTCAAAGGAACGTACGGAGAATTCCTGCGATTCACCTCGCCGGTCGAGACGCCCTATCCCGAAAACAATCTGGTGAATGCCCGCTGGTTCCCGGCGCGGGGACGTCGCGCCATCGTTCTGCTGCCGCACTGGAACGCCGACGCGATCGCTTACAACAGTCTCTGTCGCGTGCTGAATATGTTGGGCATCGCCGTGTTGCGGTTGACCATGCCGTATCACGATATACGCATGCCCGCCGAGACCAGCCGCGCCGACTACGCGGTCTCGGCGAACATCGGCCGCACGCTCGACGCGGTGCGACAGGGCGTGGTCGATATTCGCAGCTGCCTCGACTGGCTCGAACAGCAGGGCTATAGCCGGTTCGGGATCGTGGGCACGAGCTTGGGATCGTGTTACGCATTTATCGCCGCGGCGCATGAGCCGCGGCTTCGCGTGGCCGCGTTCAATCACGCGTCTACCTATGTGGCTGATGTTGTCTGGCACGGGCAGTCGACCCGGCACATTCGGCAGGGAATTGAGCAGCAGATCGATCTCGATCGCCTGCGGAAAGCCTGGTTGGCGGTCAGCCCCATGTCGTACTTCAAACAATTCTCGCGCTGGCCGCGCAAGTCGCTCATCGTGTATGCGAAATATGATCTGACGTTCTTGCCGGAATTGTCGCATCAGGTCGTCGAGGAATTTGAGCGTTACGAGCTCGATCACAAAGTTGCCGTCCTGCCTTGCGGGCATTACACGATGGGTGAGGCGCCCTATAGCTATATGGATGGATGGCACCTGGCTTCGTTCTTGCGCACGGCGTTTTGATTACAGGCGTGAACTCGTGGTGAGGTCTGCGGTTTAGAATATTGCGATGCCGTTCACACAGGCCGCGAGTCCCAATACGATCGTCGAGCACCGACGCGACCAATTCCTGGTCAGCACAGACCGCGCGCGCCTCGATCTGGACATGATTCACGGGTTCCTGACGAATTGCTACTGGGCCAAAGGAGTCCCGCGGGAAGTCGTGGAGCGATCGATCGAGCATGCGCTGTGCTTTGGCGTTTATGATGGGAGCGGGGCACAGGTGGGCTTTGCCCGGGTGATCAGCGATTTCGCCACGATTGCCTATGTGGGCGATGTGTTTGTGCTCGACACGCATCGCGGCCGCGGGCTGGGCAAGTGGCTGATGGAGTGCATCACGCAGCATCCCGCGCTGCAGGGTTTGCGGCGGTGGATTCTGACGACCCGCGACGCGCACGGACTTTATGCGCAGGTTGGATTTGCGCCAGTGAAATCGCCCGAGCGCTATATGGAACTGCACGATCCGCACGTCTACGATTTGGAGGAACCATGATCAAGGCTACAACGATTTCTCCTTGGCGAATGACACTGGTGATGGTCCTAGTGATGTTCCTCGCGACGATCCTCGCGAGTCAGGCGTCGGCGCAGGTTGCGCTCCCGGTGACTACGCCCCAGAGCTTGACCGATGTACAGGTCGGCGCGCTCATCGAACAGGTCAAGCAAATGCCGGCCTCGCGGTTGGACCGAGGATTGCCTCGGGTGAGCTTCGCTAAGTGGTTGCAGGCTGAGGCAGGTCCAGATGCCAGGATCAGCTGGGTGCTCCGCTACGCCAAGGCGACCGACACGGATGGCGGGCGCGATTTCCCAACTTGTGTTGAAGCTGATGCGATGATGGAGACTGGACGGTCGATCGTAATCCTGATCGGAGTCGGCAGGCCGGGGAAGATCGGAGACCGCAAGGCTTTTGTTTACCGCGCAGATTTGCTGGATCAGCATGACTCAATCGGTTTGAACCATCTCAGAGATATTCCGGCCACGCTGAGCAGGTTTCAACGAACAGCAAGCCATTCAGAGGTCGTTAGATGAATAAGGACAATCCGATGTACCGTCCGCTGTACGAAAACGATCCCCAGATTGCCGCCGCCATCGACAACGAAACCCGCCGCCAGCACGAGGGCCTCGAGCTGATCGCGTCGGAAAATTTCGTCAGCGAAGCTGTGCTCGAAGCCGCGGGCTCGGTGTTCACCAACAAATACGCCGAGGGATATCCCGGCAAGCGTTACTACGGCGGCTGCGAGTACGCGGATGTCGTCGAGAACCTGGCGCGGGACCGCGCCAAGCAACTGTTCGGCGCGGAGCATGCCAACGTCCAGCCCCATGCCGGATCGCAGGCGAACATGGAAGCGTATGCGGCAGTGCTGCAACCGGGCGACACGATTCTAGGCCTCAACCTGGCGCACGGCGGCCACCTTACACACGGCCATCATCTGAATTTTTCTGGTAAGACTTACAAGATCGTTCCCTACGGCGTCACCAAAGAAACGGAAACCATCGACTACGACGCGCTGGAGAAACTTGCCGAGCAAGAGCGCCCGAAGTTGATCATCGGTGGAGGCAGCGCCTATCCGCGCATCATTGATTTCGCCCGCATGCGCCAGATTGCCGACAAAGTCGGCGCACTCTTCTTGGTCGACATGGCGCATTTTGCCGGACTCGTGGCTGGCGGTGCCCATCCGTCGCCGGTGCCGCACGCGCACATCGTTACTTCGACCACTCATAAAACGCTGCGCGGCCCGCGCTCCGGCATGATTCTTTCCAAGGCTGAGTTCGCGCAGGCCATCGACAAGGTCGTGTTCCCCGGAATGCAGGGCGGCCCGCTGGTTCACATCATGGCGGCCAAGGCGGTGTGCTTTGTGGAAGCGATGCAGCCTGAGTTCCGCGACTATGCGCGACAGGTCGTGGCCAACGCGAAAGTGCTGGCGCAATCGCTGGCGGACGAAGGCTTCCGCATCATCTCCGGCGGCACCGATACGCATCTCATGCTGGTCGATGTTTTCTCCAAGGGCATGCTGGGCAGCGAAGCCGAGAAGGCGCTGGGCGACGCGGGAATCACGGTCAACAAGAATGCTATCCCGTTCGACACCAACCCGCCGATGAAGCCCAGCGGCGTCCGCATCGGTTCGCCGGCGTTGACCACGCGCGGCATGAAAGAACTTGAGATGAGCCAGATCGGACGCTGGATCGCCGAAGCGCTTCTCCACCGCACCGATGCGGCGGTCCTCACCAAAATCCGGAAGCAGGTGCTCGATCTGTGCGAAGCGTTCCCGTTGTACGCGGAGCGGCGTGCGAAAGCGCAAGCCGAGGTGAGAGCGTAATTCCTCTGTGTTCCCCTGTGCCCTCTGTGGTTAAATGCCAGCGGTGAAGATCGCCATCGACATTCGGCGGATGACCGAGTTTGGCGTAGGCACCTACATCCGCAATGTGGTTCGCACGCTAGGCCGGCTCGACCGCGAGAATAAGTACCTGCTGATCGGCTCTCCGGCCAAGGTCGAAGAAATTGGTGCCCTGCCGCCAAACTTTCACACCGTCCCGCTGCTCGCCCCCGACCGTTCTTTCCAGGGATATCGCGAGTTCCGCACCGCCTTGCAGGGGCTGAGTTGCGACCTGGTCCATATTCCCAATCTCTTTTCTGTTCCGCGGGCGCTGCCGTGTCCGTATGTCATGACGGTGCATGACATGCTGGACCACATGTCGCGAACCCGCGAGCGCAGCGGGTTCTGGCGCTCTTTTCATTTTCAGATGACCAAGCGGGTGCTGGCCGGAGCGGCGCGGATTTTCGCCGTATCGAATTTCACGCGCAATGAAATCGAGAAACTGTTTGAGATTCCGTCCGACCGGGTCGAGGTGGTCTACAACGCCATTGATGAACGCTTTCTGCACGGCCATGCCAGCGCCGCGGATCGCGACCTGATCGCACGGCGCTACCAGGTGACTTATCCCTTTCTGCTGTACGCCGGGAGAATCAGCCCGCACAAGAATGTCGTGCGTATGATCGAGGCTTTTTCCGCGCTGAAAACGGAACTGGATCGGGATCAGGCTTATCCCGATCTCAAACTCATCATCATTGGAGACGATCTTTCGGGCAATCCCGATTTGCGGCGCACCGTGGTGCGCAGCGGAGTGCAACACGACGTGCGCTTCCTGGGATTCGTTCCGATTGAGGTGCTCCGGATTTTTTACGACGAGGCGAAGATCTTCGTCTTCCCGTCGCTGTATGAGGGCTTTGGCCTGCCTCCGCTGGAAGCCATGGTGCACGGCACTCCCGTGGTCACTTCCAATGTGTCGTCGCTGCCCGAGGTGGTGGGGAACGCGGCGGTGCTGGTCAATCCCGAAAACGTATTCGAGATCATGCGCGCCCTGCACCGCACGCTCATGGATCGGCCGCTGCGCGACCGCATGAAGGAGCGCGGCTACGTGCAGGCTGCGAAGTTCTCCTGGGAAACGTCAGTGCGGCGCATTCTCGAAGCCTACGGCCAGGTCGCTCATCACGCCCAGCCGCGCGCCGGTCAGCCCGCTGCGGACTGAATCTGTCTTACTTCAGCAACGGCTGGCCGGGCGAAAGAATGGCGAGTTTGTGCAGCTTGGCGGTGATGCGGGTCTTATCGGCATCGGTTTTGGCGGCGGCCAGGCGCTTGCGCAACTGGACAATCTTTTCTTTACGGGTACGGCGCCGCCGAATCTCCGGCCGGCGACTGGGTGCTGACATGAGGCCTCCTGAAAGGTTAGAACTGAAAATTCTCCGCGACGTTCTTGATCTTCCAACCTCGCGGCACTCCATCCACTTCATCTTAACAGTTAGGCAAGCACTGCAGCCTGACCGAGGCAGCAGAGGATCTGGCTGCGCTTATACTATGCAGTTGATCAAGCTCGAGTGGATCAAGCCATGGATCGCTCCTCCATCAGCGACCAGATCGACAGAATCCTGCGCAGCCAGAGCTTCGCCAGCAAGGGCCAGCTCAGGAAGCTGCTGGAAGTCCTGTTGGAGAACATGGATTCGCAGTCCTCTCTGAAGCCTGACCGCGTGATCCGCGAGCTGTGGCCCAATGAGACCAAAACCAAGGGATCCGCGGATGTAGCCACCGAGATGAATCGGCTGCGGCATGCGCTGGAGTCCTATTACAACGGGGAAGGCAAAGCCGATCCCATCACGATTTGCCTTCCCAATCGTTCTGCACCGGGACCGGATGGCACGCCGGAAAAGCGTTGGATCGCCGCGAAACCTCGTGAAGAGGAAACCAATGGATCGCCACATGCCAGCCACGATCAGGGGCCCATTGCCCGTGAGCGCGCCCACGCCCGCAGGGGCCTAATGATCGCGGCCGCGACGGCCGCAGTATGCATTGGCGCCTTCATCTCCATCCGCATGCTGAACGCCGACGATCAGCCCAAGTTCGGCCGGCTCGACAGTTCGACCCTAGTGATTATGAATGCGGAGGGAAAGGAACTCTGGAGGAAGGCCTTTCCCGATGGAGTCGGACCCGATTGGTACTGGGCGCATGGGATAGCGTCCCATATTTGGGTCGGGGATTTGGAGGGGAAGGGCCATACGAGCGTTCTCTTTGTTTATTCCGCCGCCTCCAACCCACAGTCGCCGCATTCGTCAACGCTGATCTGCTACTCCGACCGAGGCAAAGAAAAATGGCGGTGGACTCCCGGGAAAGAGCTGCCCGAGCTCGCGGGGAGTCCTGCGACGTACATGACTCATGCCATTCGGGTACTGAAGGCTACGGCAAAAAGACCCTCCCGAATCGTCGTTGATAGCCAGCATTATCCCTGGTGGCCCAGCCAGATCGCGATGCTCGATTCCAATGGCAAAACCATCTCTGAGTACTGGCATTCTGGGGGCTTAAGTTCCATGGTGTTGGCCGATCTGGATGGCGATGGCAAAGAGGAGATTATCGTCGCGGGAGCCAGTGAGTACGACCACCGGGCAACCTTGCTGGTGCTGGATCCCGACCGGATCTTTGGTGCTTCGACCGAGGAGCGGCCAGAGTTTCAGATCCACGGCATGGGAGTCGCGCAGGAGCGGTTGCGCCTCTTGTTCCAACGGAGTGACTTGAACCGGGCATTATTCCAGTTCAATTTGGCCACCGAGCTCACATTCGAGCATGGCATCGTTCGACTTACGGTCTTGGAATGCATCACTCCGCCGGGTTGCCATATCTGGTACGAATTCGACAAGAACTTTCGCCTGATTGCGGCTTATGCGGGGGGTGACGAATTTCGCAGCGCTCACGCGCGCTTTTACGAAAACAGCAAGAATCCGCATCCCGTGAGTGCGGAAGAACAAGCCGCGTTCCAGAAAGTCCGATGCCTGGTGGGGTGTAAATCGGAGTTCGTTCCCGTCGGAAAGCTGGTTCCCTGAACCACACAACCACTTCAGAAAGCCACGAATCGGCCCGATTTCATACCAAGTTCATATCATTTTCGGCCGTTGTGTCTTTCAGTCAACGCTATCCATGCTAAATTGCTCTCCGCTTGGGGCGTCTGACCTTCCGGCGCACGCTCAAGAAACGGGGGTGCTCAATGTTCACTCAGAGCGAAAGCTGCTTGGTTCGATTCTTGATAAATTCCAGCCTCTCACGGGCGGCTCTTCTCGCCGCTGTGTTGCTGATTCCCATGTTTTTGCTCGCACCCCAGGCGGCGCTGGCTCAGCCCCACCTTGCAAACTGTCCCACCGAGCCTCAACAAAACTACCCCATCGCCTCGGGCGACACCTTCTCGGGATCCAACTGCATCCTGAACACACCGGGAGACGTCGATTCCTTCGTCTTCAGCGCCAATGCGGGCGATACCTACGAGGTAGTCCTGGGGTATCAAGGGGGCGGTACAAACGTCTGCCTGGCGCTGTACGATCCCAACTCGAAGAACATCATCCCCCAGACCTGCACCAATGGGAATGGCATTGCGCCGGGGAAGACGCTGGTGACAACGGGCAAATATACCATTGTGGTCACTGAGCCGGCCGGAGGGGTGCAGGCCGTGGATGCGTATGCCCTGTCGCTGGAACGCATCAACCCGTTCCCCTCGGACGCGCAAACAATCGCGCTGTCGAAACCGGTGAGCGGCGTAATCGGCGCGCCGACTGAGCAGAACGTCTTCACTTTCAACGCCTCTACCACCGGCGCTTACCAAGCGGCCATCACTTACACCGGTGGCCCAGTAAACGTCTGTATGTCCTTGTATTTTCCCGGCACCACTAGCCCCAATGTCTCGGGCTGCACCAATGGGAACACCTACGCGTTCCAGTTCACGCCGCCCAAAGACGACAACTACATGTTGCTGGTCAACGGAGCAGGGAACGACGCAACTGCCAGTTACAATCTGGAGGTCACCTGCGTCCTCGGCAGCTGCCCCAACAAAGAACCAACTACAACTACCCTCACTTCTTCGCCGAATCCTTCCGCCGACGGTCAGGCTGTGACCTTCACCGCGGTGGTCAGTTCGGGTGAGGGTGCCCCGCCGGATGGAGAAACCGCCTCGTTTATGAGTGGTAAAACGGTGCTCGGAACAGGAACGTTGAGCAACGGTACAGCGACGTTTTCTGACGCCAAGCTCACGCCCGGTGCCACAACGTCGGTCACTGCGGTGTACCCCGGCGACGCGAACTTCCTCGGCAGCACATCGAATACGGTGAAGCAGGTGGTGTCCGGCCCGTGTACCCTCACCGACAGCCTCAGCTACAGCGCATCCTCCAAAACCCTGACCATGAAGTTCACCGTGGGGAACACTGTGGCTACCACCTGGAACATCTGGCTGACCGATCAGAACACGATGGACGAGCTGTTCTCCGCATCGCAGCCCATCACGACTCCGCCGGTGTCGATCACGAAGACCACCCCGCTGTCTGCGGAAGGCAAAGTCGGGGTTCTCTCCACGCTCACCACCCCAACCAATGGGATTGTCTGCTCGAGTTGGGTGCAGATCAATACCCCAACGCCCTAACTAATTCGGACGGTATCACTGACAGGCCGTGCTCGCGACGCGAGACGCTTTCCTGCTGAGTCGGCTTTACTGTGGTCATCGGAAACGATTCTGCAATCATCAACGATAGGTCCATTGCAGGGTCGCGTACTCGGCTCTGGCTTGCTTCAGAACGGGGACGTCGAGGTCGGCGTCTTCCAGAGGGTGAGGAAGTCTTTGTACGGTCACAGCGCCGGTATTGAAACATCGAGGTCACCGGAGTGGGATGCGGTAAAGGTTCCGGTGGGAGGTTTCTTTGCTGAAAGTGTAGCGGGAGCTGTCGGGGCCAGGAGAAGCGCTTCCCTCCAGCACTTGCGTCGCAACGGAGCGTAGCTCCTTCTCCGATTGAAATCCAGATTTAGGCAGTTTCGGCAAATCGCCGCCGTGAATGATCGGAACTACATAGGTTCGCGCATTGCCCGTAAATGAGCGCCAGTAGAAGTACATTACTTTGCCGTCGCGAGACCAGTCGACGTCGCACCAACCCGAGCAAAGAGGAACCCAAGGGCCGCCAGCTACCGGCACTGCCTCAACATCCTGCCAGTTGTCTTCCCCGCTTACTGGGCGGTTCACTACCACGAACCGCTCGTCGGGCGAAATTCCAAAAGCATAGAGGACGGGTTCCGAGCTGATTTTTTCTTCCTGTGTGCCATCGTCCTTCATGCGGTACAAGTAGGTATGTCCGCCCTCGGAACTCAGATAATAAATGCGCCCAGAGTGCGAGTATTGCACCAAAAAATTGTCGCCCGCTGGGCCGATCTGGCGTGGAGCAAAGCGATGTTCGGTGGACGACACCCAGAGATGATGCTGTCCGTTGGCTGCAATCGTCTCGAAGACGACTTGCTTGTCATCCGGCGAAACACTGAAATTCAGGACCGCGATCCCGGGCAAGACCTTGGAAGCCTGACCTGTGCCGAGATCGGAGACCCACAGTTCGCCTTCGCGATCGGCTTGTGAGGGGTTACCGGCCGCGAGATAGAAAACTCTGCCGCCGTCGCTGGAGAACCTTGGAGTATGAGAATAACTTTGGGAAGAAACCTGTCGTTCTCCTTGTTGGTCATGCACCCAGACGCTTCGCTCAGACGAGCCAACAGACGTAATCAAGGACCTGCCGTCTGAAGCCATGGCGATTCCCTCTTCATCACCCAAACTGGCGGTCAGTTGCTGCGGTACTCCGTCGGGAAAGGCCTGACGCCAGATGTGATAACCCTTGGAGCCTGCATTGGAATCGAGGTACATCCACTTACCATCCGGAGACCATGCGGCGTACTCACAACCTCCAGACTGCGGCCCGACCGACCGCGCCGGCCCACCTGAGAAAGGTACGAGTTGGCAGGGCATCATCCCCATGTCTCGGCCCATTTCGACTACCAGCACCCACCTGTGGTCTGGTGAAAGGTAGGAGATGTGAGCCATGTCCTCCTCGTCCGGCGGAACATACACATCCCGCTGCTCCGAGCGACTTTCAGTTGCGGTCACGACTGAGAGATGAACTCCACTCTTGATCTCGCTAAACATCACATGAGTTGAGTCGATCCAGCTCAGACCTGAGGCATTGGAGAGCAATAGCTGGGGTTGACCTCCGAGCACCGGTACAACCCACGTCTGCCAGTTGTGTTCACTTGTCCCGTATGCAATGCGCGAGCCATCCGGAGAGAATACGGGCGCAAGTTTGATCTTAGTTTCATCGTGCGTCAGCTGAACAGGCTCTCCGTCAGGAAGAAGCTTGACATAGAGCTGCGCCAATCCGCCGGTTGAACGGAGAAACGCCAGCATGCGTCCGTCCGGTGACAGCGCCGGGTCAAAGCTCTCGTCGGTGAAGTTTGTGAGCCGAACCCACTGCGACGAGTCGGGAGGAGCGGCAACACTGCCTGCCTTTCGCCAGATCACAATCGCAGCAACGACAAGCACAGCAATCAGCGGCGAGACGCCCGCCCAAATTGCGAGTCGAGACCTTCTTTGTGGCGAGGCAGGTGCGATTCTCGGTTTGGTGCCGGATTCCGTGTCCCGCTTCAGACGTTGCAATTCCGCGCGCATTTCATTGGCGCTCTGGTAACGCAGCTCGCGGTCTTTCTCCAGCGCCCGGTTGATGATGTCTTCGAGCTTGGCCGGGATGCCGCGGTTGAAGCGAATTGCTGGCGGCGGATCGGAGTCAAGGATGGCTTTGAAGATCAGACCAGAAGTCTCGCCGTGGAAGGGAAGTTGGCCGGTCGCCATCTCGAACAGCACCGCGCCGAACGAGAACAAGTCTGTGCGCGCATCCAAATCCTTCGCCCGCACCTGCTCCGGCGACATGTATGCCACTGTCCCTACCGCCGCTCCCGGGCTGGTCAGGTGCTCTTCCTGCGTCACCGTCGTCTGCCCCACCGATTGCGCCTCGCTCCCCGGTTCGCCGATCGGCTGCGTCACCTTCGCCAGCCCGAAATCCAGAATCTTCGCGTGACCGCGTTTGGTCACGAAGATGTTTGCCGGCTTGATATCGCGGTGCACGATGCCGGCGCTGTGCGCCGCGTCCAGCGCGTCGGCAATTTCGATCCCCAGCGACAGAATCTGCTCCGTCTCGATCGGACGGCCGCCGATGCGATGCTTCAGCGTTATCCCGTCCAGGTACTCCATCACCAGGAACGACTGATCGCCGTTCCTGCCGATCTCGTAGATGGTGCAGATGTTGGGATGGTTCAGGGCAGACGCCGCACGCGCTTCGCGGCGGAAACGTTCCAGGGCTTGCGGGTCTTGGGCTAAGTCATCGGGCAGGAACTTCAAAGCGACGAAGCGGCCGAGTTCGGTGTCTTCGGCCTTGTAGACCACACCCATGCCGCCCCCGCCGAGCTTCTCGACGATGCGGTAATGCGAAATAATCTGGCCGATCATGGGCAGCGCAGAAGGTGAAAAGCGCCCCCCATGGTAAGAACGAGGGTGTCGTGCAGTCAACAAGAACTCGGGCGCCTAGTTGCTTCGCGGGCGCGTCACACCTGCGTCACAACGGCTCTACTTGTGTTGGAAGTGATTGAAAGTAAAGATTTAAGGCAGCCGGACCTGTAAGCCGAATTCTGTCCGCGGGATTGCTCCTGCTGGACGGCCATTCCTCTGGGCCGCGCATCGCTGCGCGGCTCTAGCGACCTACCCGAAGGTTTGACGCACCGAGCCGGCACGTCTCCAGCCGAAGCTGGAGTTCCTCCCTATTTGGTCTTGCTCCGTGTGGGGTTTGCCCTGCCCGCTGCATTACTGCCGCGGCGGTGCGCTCTTACCGCACCTTTTCACCCTTACCCTGGCGTTGCCGCCCAGGCGGTATGTTTTCTGTGGCACTTTCCGTCGAGCGATCCCATCTATGCAAGCCTGGGGGCCCTCCCGGACGTTATCCGGCACACTGCTCTGCGGAGTTCGGACTTTCCTCTCCCCGCGCCCGAAGACGCGGAGAGCGACCGTCCGGTCCGGCTGCCTACAGAATGATTATACAGACGTCAGACCTCCGACCTCGGACCTCGGCCCTCGGCCTTGCGTAATCTTGACTTCCATATTCCAGCTCAAACCGTGCGAGACGGGGGGATTCGCTGTTAGACTTGTGTCCAGTCTGACGTCCAAGGTCTGAGGTCCGACGCCCGAGGTCTGACGTCCGCCCATGAACATCGCCGAAGCCATCCGAATCGCGTTGCGCTCGCTCTGGGCCAACAAGCTGCGCTCCGTGCTCACTCTGCTCGGCGTGGTGATTGGCATCGCCTCGGTGATTGCGGTGGTCACGTTCGTTTCCGGCATCAACGATTACGTGGCGAAGAAGATCTTCAATCTTGGCGCCGACGTCTTCATCGTCAGCAAAATGTCGGCCGTGGAAACCAACGTAGAACATTTTCTGGAAGCCGAGAAACGCAAGAATCTGGAACTTGAGGACTACCAGGCGGTCGCCGACGCCTGCCGCCACTGCGATTATGTCGGCGCGCTGATCCAGACGGCCGGCAAGGTGAAGCACGAAGAGCAGGCCATCAACGACACCAACATTCAAGGCATCACGCCGTCGATCGCGACCATCGTGGACACCGATCTCACCGCCGGCCGCATGATCAACGACACCGACCTGGACAACCACTCGCAGGTTGCGGTGGTGGGCGCAGACATCGTGGAACACCTGCTGGCTGGCCGCGATCCTCTCGGCCAGGAAATCCGCATCGACGGCTGGACCTACCAGGTGATCGGCGTGGGCAAGAAAAAAGGCAAAACGCTGGGGCAGAGCGAGGACAACTACGCGCTCATCCCGATCACCGTCTACCTGAAAAAGTACGGAGCGCACAACAACAGCATCGGGATTTGGGGCAAGGCCGCGGCGACGGGAGTGCCGCTGAATCAGGCCATGGACGAGGCGCGCGTCGCGTTGCGCGCCCATCGCCACGATAAGCCGGGCAAGGACGACAGCTTTCAAGTCGAAACCAACGCCAGCCTGCTCGGCATCTGGTCGGGGCTCAGCAATACGTTTTTTATGGCCACGATCGGAATTGCGGGCGTGTCGCTTGTGGTGGGCGGGATCGTGATCATGAACATCATGCTGGTGAGCGTGACCGAACGCACGCGCGAAATTGGTATTCGCAAAGCTCTCGGAGCGCGGCGGGATGACGTCCTTTTGCAGTTCCTGATCGAGTCGGTCATGCTGGCGCTGATCGGCGGAGTGCTGGGCGTTCTGTCGGGAGTGAGCGTTGCGGAGATTGTAACCGCGTTGATCGGCATGCCGTCGTCGATCAAGCTGTGGGCCGTGGCGGCAGGGTTATTCGTGGCGGGCACGGTGGGAGTGTTTTTTGGAGTCTACCCCGCGCGCAAGGCAGCAAAACTCGATCCGATTGTGGCCTTGCGGTTCGAAATGTAGGCAAAGCGAAATGTGTGATTGAGCGATTGAGTCATTGGGTGATTGAAAAATCGCCCAATGACTCAATCGCCCAATTACTCAATCCTTATGATTCGTAAATCCGAATTCGGCGAAATCGTCCAGATGGCGACGGACACGATCCGCGGCAACAAGCTGCGCTCGGCCCTGACCGTGCTCGGCATCGTGATTGGCGTGGCCGTGGTCATCGGCGTTTCTTCGATCGGGCGCGGCCTCGACGAGAACGTCCGCGAGTTGGTGGCCAGCATCGGCTCGAACGTCATTTTCGTGTTCCACCTGGACTTCTTCACCTTCGGCCGCCTGACCGATGAAATGCGCGCCCGCAGGGAGCTTACCTATGACGATGCGCTGGCGATGCGCGATCTGCCGCACGTCAAAGCCGTGTCGGCCGGCCTGCGAGTCTTTCGCCCCGAGTTGGGTGTGGGCAGCTACGCGGTGAAATATCAGGGCAAGAAGGCCCGCAACACCATCCTCGAAGGCGACATGGCCGAGGCCAAGGATGTCTTCGACTTACCCATGGCCACCGGCCGCTGGTTCAGCGACTTCGATGATGAACATCACTCGCCGGTGGTCGTGATCTGTTACGAGACCCAGCGCGAGCTGTTTGGCGATCAGGATCCGCTCGGCAAAGAGGTCAACATCGAGGGCCGGCTGTTCGAGGTGATCGGCACGGTGACGAAGATCAAGTCGGTCTTCGGCGGTGGGAAGGACCCGAACGATAACCGCGTCATCATGCCCTTGAAGACCTTCAAGACACTGCACCCGGAGATGAAGCAGCACGTGATCAGCGTCAAGGCCACGTCGCACGATGACATGCCCAAGGCGATGGACGAGATTCGCGAACTGCTGCGGCGCCGGCGGAGAGTTGCGTTCGATAAGCCGGATAACTTTGCGGTGATGACCTCGGATTCGATTTCCGATTTTTGGAATCAGCTGACGGGCGCGCTGTTCGTGGGCATGTTTGCGATTTCCAGCGTCGGGCTGGTGGTCGGCGGCGTGGGCGTAATGAACATCATGCTGGTCAGCGTGACCGAGCGCACACGCGAAATCGGCGTACGCAAGGCGATCGGCGCGCGCAAGCGCGACATCCTGCTGCAATTCACGCTCGAGGCCATTATGCTGACGGCAGTCGGCGGGGTCATCGGTATTCTGGCGGGTGCGCTGGTCGTCTGGGTAATTCCCGCCGTGTGGCCGTCGTTGCCGGCTCGCATGTCGATGTTCTGGGTCGTGTTCGGATTCTCGTCCGCGGCCGGAGTCGGGCTGGTCTTCGGGATTTATCCCGCGTGGAAGGCCGCGAACCTGGATCCGATTGAATCGTTGCGGTACGAATAAGGCCTGCGCCGCACATGATTCACCTCACCGAGCGAATCTTCCATTTCGTCGCGATTCTCGGGTGCGTTGCCAGTTCCGTGTACTATCTTCTTTGCTTGTGGAGCGCTGCTGTATTCCTGCGTGTACGGGATGAATTGTCTGGGGAGGCCACTCCTGTCCGCCTGCCGTCCGTTTCAATGCTTAAGCCCTTGAAGGGAACGGACCCCGACATCTACCAGAGTTTCCGCAGCCACTGCCTGCAAGACTATCCCGAATACGAAATCATTTTCGGCGTGAGCGATGCCGACGATCCGGCGGTCGTCAGCGTGCACCAACTGCAGCGGGAATTTCCCGACCATGCGATCCGCTTGGTGGTTTCTCCGAATAAACTCGGCGCCAATGTGAAGGTCAGCAATCTCGAACAGATGCTTTCTACTGCTCGCTACCAGCACTTGTTGGTCAACGATAGCGACATTCGCGTCGAGCGCGATTATCTGCGCCGCGTCATCGCGCCGCTGGCGGACGAACGTGTGGGGATGGTGACGTGTTTGTATCGGGGCGTGGCGGCGTCCACCTTCGGCTCGCAACTGGAATCTCTCGGCATCAGTACAGATTTCTGTCCGGGCGTGCTGGTTGCGCGTCAACTGGAGGGCGACCTGCGCTTCGGCCTCGGCTCAACGCTTGCCTTCCGGCGCTCCGATCTGGAGCGAATTGGCGGGTTCAAGTCGATTGTCGACTTCCTCGCCGATGACTACGAATTAGGCCGGCGCGTCGCCGGTCTCGGCCTCCGGGTCGTGCTCTCAGATGTTGTCGTGGAGACTCATCTCCCGGCCTACGACCTGCGGGGCTTCTTCGCTCATCAGTTGCGCTGGGCTCGCGGTGTGCGCGACTCACGCGCTGCAGGCTACCTCGGGCTGGTTTCCACTTACGGGCTGATGTGGGCGCTGCTCGCGCTGATCGCCGCTCGCGCGGCGCCGTGGTCATGGGCATTGCTGGGTGTGATCGTGCTGTTGCGTTTGGCGGTTGCGCTGACGGTGGGCAAATCCGTGCTGCGAGATTCCCAATTGCTGAAGCACCTGTGGCTGCTGCCCGTTCGCGATCTGGTCGCCGTCCTAGTGTGGATCGCAAGCTTCGCAGGTCACACGGTGACTTGGCGCGGTGATCGCTTTGAACTGAAAAACGGCCGGCTGACTCGGATTGGTCCGTAGTCGAATTGCAGCGCTATTTCTCGGGCGCAGGAATCAATTCAAACCGCCCATCCGCAAAGAGCCGGTAGCGCCGCCCGCGCCAGGAAATCGTGGTGCCGAAAAATCCAGCAAGCCAGAAGCAAAATCCCAACAGGTCCTCGATCGGCAAAAGCAGCCAGTTGATTCTGGCTCGCAAGACGCGCGTTGAAACCATGTGGGCTGCCGCCGCACGCACGATCACAGTGACCGGCAGAACCGGCCACCACGCGGGTGACGCCGCGCACACCAGCAGCGCCACCGGCAACGGCATGGTAAACAACTGCCCCACATATCCGGCCGGACGCGAACGCCGCGTGCTGCGAGCCCAGCGCAGCCGGTGCTCCACATTCTGCTGCAGAGTCGCGCTGCCGATATGGTGTTCGATGACGTAGGAAGAAAGAATCACGCCATGTCCAGCCTCGGCGGCGAATTTGCCAATCACGAAATCCTCCGCCAGATAATCCTTTACGCGCGCAAAACCTCCAATCGCCTGCAGCGCCCCTCGCCGGGCTGCGATGGTTGGCCCCACCGCGAAGCGCATGCCTTCGAGCATTCTTGCCACCAGGGCGCTTCCCCAAAAATCGGTGTTCATGCCGGTGGCTTCCAGACGCGACCAGAAACTTGCTCCCGGTACGGCGCGGTAAGGGCAGGTCGCGACTCCGAGATGAGCGTCCTGAAACTCAGCCGCGATGGTGCGCAGAAGATCCGGCGTCACCCGAATGTCGCTGTCGCTCATCACCATCAGATCGTGGCCGGCCGCAGCCAGCATGCGCTCGAGGCTGTAGACCTTTGCGTTGGGATATGGCGGCTCGCCGGTGAGCACCAGCCGCGACGGAATGTTCGGATATTCATGCTGCAGGCGGCCCACAACCTCGGCCGCAGGATCGTTCTCGGTTCGAACTGCGAATAGAATCTCGAACGCAGGGTAGTCCTGTTCAAAAAATGTTCGCAGATTCGATTCCAGGTCAAGGTCCAGCCCCGCGAGAGGCTTAAGGATGCTGATCGGTTCAGCGGATCGCGGCGCCGTGGGCCGCACCGCCAGGTAGCGCAATGCGGCCAGGATTTGCAGCAGCGAATAAACAATGGCTCCGCAGAGGATGAGAAGCAAAATGCCGGCCAGCATTTTGCCCGGACGCATGTCGAAGAAAAGTAGAAACAGCGCGCTGCTTCCGCCTGGGAGCATGGAGCGAACCAAGACCAAGGCAGCAATTATACCTAGACGTCGTCCTAGGCAGGATTCGCGCCCGGACTCAGAGCGGCTCGAATCTTCACTGAGAGTTGTTTCAATGTATACGGTTTCTGCAGGAAGTTGGTGTCGAGGTCGACCACTTTGTGATCGAGAACGGTTTTTCCCGCATATCCGGAAACGAACAGGATCTTGGTATCGGGCCGCAGCTGCGCGAGTTCCTTGGCCAACAGACCGCCGCTCATATTCGGCATCACTACATCCGACACCAGCAAGTGGATCGTCGATCCATGAATCTTTGACACCGCCAGGGCATCGACACCGTCTTTGGCTTCGAGCACTGTGTACCCCTGCAGGCTGAGAAATTCCGCGGCCGCGCGCCGCACGGCCGGCTCGTCTTCCACCAGCAGGACGGTTTCCGATCCGCGAGCCGCGCTCGCAGTCCCGACTTCCTCGACCTCGGCCCGGTGGCCTCGCCCGGCCACGCACGGCAGGTAGATCTTGAATACTGTTCCCATCTGCGGCTCACTATAGGCCCAGATGAAGCCTTTATTCTGTTTCACAATTCCGTAAACGGTCGCCAGGCCCAACCCGGTGCCGTTGCCCGCGGGCTTGGTGGTGTAGAACGGTTCGAAAATATGCCCCAGGTGCTCCGGAAGAATTCCCGACCCGTCATCGGTGATGGTGATCAGAGCATAGCGTCCCTTAGGAACGAGAGCTTTTTTGCATTGCACGTAGTCGTCATCGAGCCTCACGTCGCTGGTCTCGATCCGCAAGTGGCCGCCTTCCAGCATCGCGTCCCGCGCATTGGCAGCCACGTTCATCAGAATCTGTTCGATCTGCAGCGGATCCACCCGCACCCGGCCCAATCCCTGGCCATGCACGAAACTGAATTCGATATCTTCCCCGATCAGCCGGGGCAGGGTGTTCGCAATGGGTGCGATCACCGCATTCAGGTCCGCCACGCGCAAGGCTTGCGGTTGTTTTCGGCTGAACGCCAGCAATTGCCGGGTTAACCCTGCCGCTCGCCGCGCTGCCAGAAGGATCTCCTGAATCTTGGATTCCAGCGGGCTGTGTTGTGGCACCGCGTCCAATGCCAGTTCCGCATAGCTGGTAATGATGGTCAGCAGGTTATTGAAGTCGTGAGCCACTCCCCCGGCCAGGTTGCCGATGGCGTCCATCTTTTGGGACTGTACGAGTTGCGCTTCCAGGCGCAGGCGTTCGGTGAGATCGCGGGAGTTCGAAATGAAGTGGGTAATGACTCCCGCCGCATCCCGCACCGGGCCAATACTTTCCTCCACGTGATACAACTCACCGTTCTTTTTCCGGTTCATCAGAATGCCGCGATAGACGTCGCCTGCGAGCATGGTTTTCCACATTTCCTGGTACGCCTCAGCCGTCTGCTCGCCCGATTTCAGAATCGCTGGAGTCTTGCCATAGACCTCCTCACGGCAGTAGCCGGTGAGGGTCTCGAACGCCGGATTGACGTACTCGATGATCCCGTGGAAGTTGGTCACCATCACTCCGTCGGCCGACTGCTCCACGGCACGCAGGAGTTTTCGCAAAGTCTCTTCGGCGACGTGGTGCTCCTGTTGCAGGGAATGCATCGCCAGCGTATTCCGGATGGTCCGGACCAGCGTGGCCCCGTCCAGTTGCGATTTGGTCACACAATTCCATGTCCCACCCTTGATGATGTCCGCCACCGTTTTTTCGTCCGCGTCCTCGGTCAAGAGAATAAAAGGTATCGACACTCCGGCATGCAGAAACTCCGCCACCAGGTGGACCGCTTCCGCGTCTCCGGTTTCATGCTCGAACAGGACCAGGCCGTAGGCCCTCTGCTGCAATATCTCCTTGGCTTCCTCCAGAGAGTGGGCATGGTCGAGCTCGGCTGTGAGCGTGGCTTGGGTCCGCTCCAGAATCTCGCGGATCAGGAAGAAGTCTTCCTCTTTTCGGCCCACCAACAACACCCGCAGGGGCGAGGTGGCAAGTGCGGTTTGTGCGGCGGTTGACACTGATATGGCTCCCTAACACTGTTACCATCGGACACCAGCGGTTGGGAGTTTAGGGCCGTAGTTACCTCGGCGTGTTTCCGAATCAGGCAGCTGGAATCTGAACGGTCGAATCCGAACCATAGATTGGCCTCGCCGTTCCTTCACCAGTCTCTGAAACGGGCGCTCTCTCTTTCCATTCCCGAACGACATTAGAAGACAATAAGAAGCGTTCGCCAAGGACCAACCAAACGGCAGCGTCACAAGATCGATCCGGCAGTCGACGGCGAACGCGATAAGATCGGCGCCCGCACGCAAAAGGCCAATAAAGCCAAGACCCTCACCTGTCACCTGCCGCCCAACCCCTTGCGGGACGCCCGGAACGCCACCGGAGACGGCTATCATTCCGACGGCCGGTTACGGGTGATCTTCCTACTATAAACAAACACAGCCATACAGACGCGATTGTTACGCCTCGATTTACCCCCACCCGAACGGCGGGATGAGTAGAAGCCCTGTCAGTGAAAGCGTGTTGCGGGTTGCTTGTTAACCAATCTGCAAGTGCTGCGTCTAATCCCACAAGATCCGGGCGTCGTGTCGAGCAGTTCCGCAAAACTCGATGGAACGCCGGGAAGACATCAAACGTATAGATCTTCAAGCGAGGTTCTGCCCCTCGCTCGATGGTTTCTACCTGCAGTTTGTGGGAGGAACGGAACCGCACCCCTGCGTACATGCGGCGAGAAGAACACCCGAGCGCCGGAACGTCGGTTCGCCGGCGGCGATAAAACGAAGTTGAGTGTCATGAACGCGTCCGAACTATTTTGGGGGGGATAAGTATATGGAGAACGGGCAGAAAGTAAGCGCCTCGATGCAACCAATGGACAGGTACGACGTTGGCCACGTGCAGGAAGTGATTCGGCAGGCCCATGGGGAACTGCGTCATTTGCTGCATCAGCGCTCGGAAATTATGAAGCGCATCGGAACCGTCAAGCAGACCATATCCGGTCTGGCTAATTTATTTGGCGACGGGGTATTGAACGAAGAGCTGATGGAGTTGGTCGACCGCAAGAGCAGCGGCCGCCAGCCCGGCTTCACCAAGGCCTGCCGCATGATTCTGATGCAGGCCGGGCGTGCCATGAACGCGCGCGACATTTGCGATTACTTCCAGCAGAAAATGCCCGCGCTGCTCGCCCGCCACAAGGATCCCATGGCGTCGGTCACCACCGTGCTGAACCGCCTAGTGGAGTATGGCGAGGCGCAGGCTGTGCTTTCGAATGGCAGGCGCGCCTGGCGCTGGGTCGCGGAAGCGCCCGTCGAGGCTCCGGCTTCGAGCACCGAAGTCGGCCTGATGGCTTAACCTGAAGTAGTTGAACGGCGTTCTTGAGCAGGCGCATGCCCAGTCATGCGCCTTTTCTCTTTGCGGCTGCCCTAGCCCGGAGGTAGCAGCATGCCTTTTTCCAGGTGCCGCGTGACGTGCGCGTACGACGCCGCATGCGGATCGTGTGTCACCATCACAATCGTCTTGTGGAAGTCCTCGTTGAGCCGCTTCAGAATTTCCAGCACCTCAGTCGCCGAATGACTGTCCAGATCGCCTGTGGGCTCGTCGGCGAGCAGCAAAGTCGGATCGCTCACGATCGCCCGCGCAATCGCTACGCGCTGTTCCTGTCCGCCTGAGAGTTGCTTGGGCAAATGCCCGACCCGGTCTTCTAGCCCGACCAGTTTGAGCGCGGTCAACACGTGATCGTGGCGCTGCTGCGCGGTCAATTTGGTCAGCAGCAGGGGTAACTCCACATTCTCAAAAGCGGTGAGCACGGGAATCAGATTGAACGTCTGAAAAACATAGCCGATGTGCTCGTTGCGCCAGCGCGCAATCTGCGAGTCGTTGAAGCGGAAAATGTCCTGCCCCTGCACCAGCAGTTCGCCGGACGACGGTCGGTCGATGGCCGCAATCATATTCAGCAGCGTCGTCTTGCCCGAGCCCGACGGTCCCATCAGCGCAAGGAATTCACCCTTGGCAATATCGATCGACACGTCGTCGAGCGCAGTTACCTGAAAGGCATCGCGCTTGAAAATCTTGCTGACACCGCGAACCTGTACAACCTGCGTGTTCGTGGCCACGTTGGTTTCTGCGACTGTGCTCATGATTGCCCCTTCTTAGGATTGTCGTTCTTAAGACTGCCCCTTGATCTTTATTCTGTCGCCATCTTTCAATGTCGCGGGCGCGGTAGTGATCACACTCTCGCCCCCGACCAGACCATCGACCAGCGCGCCATCGCTGCGCTGGCTCATCAGGTGAACTTCGCGTGCGACGGTCTTTCCGTTGTAGGCGATCAACACAATCTTCTTGCCGTCACGATCGCGGATCGCCGTCGTCGGCACGTACAGGCCCGTCGGTCCCTGCGCGGTCTTGGGCGCGTCATTCGCCAGAAACTTCACCGTCGCATTCATTTCCGGCCGCAGCTGCACTGACGGATACTTGTCCGGATTCAGCACCTGCACCTTCACCTGCACTGTGGCCTTCTGCCGGTTGGCCTCGGGAGAAATCTGCGCGATCACGCCGTCATATTCCTTGTCGGGATACGCGTCGGTAGTGACCTTCGCTTTCTGCGTCGGACCAAGGCGCGCGAAATCCGCCTGCGCAATGTCGAGTTCGACCTGCAAATCGTTCAGGTCCGCCAGCGACACGACGGATCCCTGCGGCCCGCCCGCGGCTGCGCTGGCGAACTGCGCGGTAATCAACTCGCCCTTTTCCGCCGTGCGGTCAAGAATAGTGCCCGTCACCGGCGCGCGGATCACCGTGGCGTCCAGTTGCGACTGGGCATAATCAAGCTGCCCCTGCGCCTGCATCAGCGCGCCCTGGGCGCGAGCAATCTCCTCCGCCCGCGGGCCGATCTTTGACAACTGGAACGCCTTCTCCAGCGAATTCGCGCGCTGCTGATCGGCTTCGAATTTCGCCGTCGCATCGTCCAGTTGCTGCCGCGAAACCACGCCGCTGCCCGCCAGTTCTTTCGTGCGGTCAAGCGTCAGCTTGTCGTTGGCCAGCGTCGCCCGCGCTTCATCGAGATTGTGCTGCGCCTGCTGTACTTCTTCCGGACGCGACCCGTGCTGCAGTTCATCAAGATAGGCACGCGCATTCGCCACCGCGCCCCTGGACTGCTCATACGACGCACGGAATTCCTGATCCTCCAGGCGTACCAGCACCTGCCCTTCCTTCACCTTGTCGCCCTTCTCCACGCCGATCCAGGCCAGCCGGCCGGTCACCTTGGAGTTCACATTAATCGTGTGATGGGCCACGATGTAGCCCGTGGCCGAGAGCACGGTGCCGCCAACGTCGTTGCTGCTGGTCTGCGCCGCGGCACGCACCACTTCGACTTCTGGCACATCCGACGAGAATGCGCGGTACGCGAGCGTGATCACACCCAGCAACACCACCACCGCGATGCCACCCAGGATGTAACGTTTTGCCCACACCGGCGGCTCACCGCCGGAATCGCCGCGCTGTGTGCGGTCAATCCGCAAGCTCTGCAGGTCTTCGTGCTTCGTGTCAATCGCCATAAGATGTCGCCATAAGAATGATTACGTTCTAGATCTCAGAATAGTTTCCCGGCGCTACTAGCTGCGCAGCGCATTGAGAATATTCTGCCGCGCCGCATGCCACGCCGGAGCCAGCCCGCCCACGAATCCCATGATCAAGGCGAACGCCAGAGCGTACGCGGCAACTTGCCACGTGATGCGCAAGGCAAACACCACTTCGCTGAACGTTACGGCATTTGACGTTCCGGTCTGCATGCCATTGAACGGAAGCATCAGCAGGATTCCCGCTACCGCCCCCAGCAAAGCCAGCAGCAATGATTCAAACACAAACGACGTCAGAATCGCGGGGCGGGAGAAGCCGATGACGCGCAGCGTCGCAATTTCGCGTCCGCGATACGCCACCGCGGCGTACATCGTGTTCATAGCGGCGAAGATCGAGCCGACCGCCATGATCAGGGCCACAGTCCATCCGATGTACTCAATTACATTGCCGGAACTGGTCTGCTTCGCGTAGTACGCGGTCTCAATATATCCTTCCAGCTTCAACCTTTGATCATCGCTCACCCGATTCTTCAGCGCGTCGGCGGCGACGGGATCGGTCGCGCGCAAGTAAGCCGAGGAAAGAGCCTCCCGGCGATCGAAATCCGACGCTTCCTGATTCACATCTCCCCAAATCTCCGACTCGTAGGCCGATCCGCCGGCGTCAAAAACTCCTACGACTGTCCAAGCTCCCTTGCCGAACTCCATGGTGTCGCCGATGTTGGCGTGCGAAAAGCGTCTGCGGATGGAATCGCTGACTACGACTTCGCGTTGACCTGGCTGGAACCATCGCCCCTCGATGAGCTTCGCAGTGGGCCGCATTTCCAGGCCATCAGGCATCATGCCCCGGACCGTGACGTTGACCTCCCCCGTACCGTCTTTGCGGGGCAATACGATCACCACCACCAATTCACCCGACGCCATGGGTTCGCCGTGGCTGTCTTTCGCAATGCCAGGCAGCGTTGTCAGTGTGGGAAACAGAGAGCGATCAAATCCGCCGGTCAGTTCCGCCTCCGAACCCTTGCGCAACACCAGCACGTTAAGAGGATTTCCGCTGCTGACAAAAGCGTGCTTCAACCCCGCCAGGAGCGCCATCAGAAAAATTGCCGTCGTCACTGTGAGCGCGATGCCCAGCGCCGTCATGACCGTGAGCCCTTTGCGAAGAACTAAGTTGCGGATGTTGTAGCTGATCGGTATGGCCATAATTAGTCTCGATTCTCGGAGCGCTACTCACCCAATATGCCGTAACCCTTCCACAATATTCATTCGCGACGCCCGATATGCGGGGATGCAACCGCTGACCAAGCCCAGGGCAACCGCAACCACTAACGATAACGTTGCAGTCTGCCAGTTCACCCGCATATTGAGCGGCACGCCGAGCGCGATAAACTGGCGGGTCAGAAGCCAAATCACCGGAATCGCGATCCCCGTTCCAAACATGCCTCCAGCCACCGACAGCGCCATCGATTCGCTGACGAAAATCGAAAGCACGCGCTGCCGGGTGAAGCCGAGAGTCTTGAGTACGGCCACTTCGCGGGTTCGGCCCCGCACCGACATTGCCATGGTATTCGCTGAAACCAGCATGATGGCGAACATCACCGCGCCGCAAATAAAAAGAATAAAGGCCTTCACGTTTCCGAGCGTCGCGATAAACCCGAGCTGAAACGCTTTTTCGCTTTCCGTCTTCGTCTGCAGCGGCGAGTTGCGGAACATGTCGTCAATCTGTTGGGACGCGCGTGCCACGTTTTCCGCCGAATCAATCTGCGTCGAATACCATCCTGCCTTTCCCTTGAACCAGGGTACGGCTTCCTCCAGGTACTTGGCGTTGAAATAGAGCGCGTTCTGGGGCGGATCGCGGTGGTAGATGGCGCGAATCGTCAATTCCGGATTGACCTCGAAGATCTTGCCGAGCAAGGTGATGCGGTCGCCAACCTTCCAGCCATACTTGTTGGCCAGGGTGACGTCCACCAGCGCTCCGGCGCGATCCTGCTGCCAGGCCTTCAACTGGTCGGGCGGGACGATCTTATCCGACGCCACCTTCAGATATTCGTCAGGGTCAGTGGCCACTTGCGCGAAAAAATGTGCTGGACGTTCGTCGAGGTAGCGTCCACCAAACCAGGTCATGGGCGCCACGGCAGTCACTCCTTGAATACTGCGAATCTTGTCGCGGTAGAACGCGGGCAGAAAAAACGCCAGCGAAACCCGATCGCGGGTAATCACGCGCCGCGACGCCTCGGGCGCGACCTGGTCGATATAAAACGAGCGCCAGATGCAGATCATCAGCGTAAGCAACAGCAGCGAGAAGCTGATGCTAACCAGAGTCAGCAGGCTGCGCCGCTTGTTGCGAAACGCATTACGTACCACGAAACTACCCAGCGTCATAACTTCATCCTGCGTAACTTCATCCGATGTGGCGGAGTCCATCCACTATGTTTACTTTCGAAGCGTGGTAAGAAGGCAACGCGGCGCTCAGCAGTCCCACAACTCCCGAAGCCAGCAGAGCGACCAGAGCGATTTGAGGCGTAACTTTCAGCGGGAAAAAGCTGACGAACTGCTTCGAGTGCGTCATCATAAAGACCAGCACCCAGCCGAGCCCCGCGCCAATGACTCCTCCCCCGAGCGACAGCGCCACGGCTTCGCTCACGAACAGGCCAAGCACGCCGCGCCGCGTGAAACCCAGAGTCTTCAATACGGCAACTTCGCGGGTTCGTTCACGAATCGACATCGCCATGGTATTGGCTGACACCAGCAAAGTCGCGAACACCACGGCTGAGCAGATGCTCAGAATGAACGCCTTCACATTCCCCATCATGGCCACGAACTCCAGTCCGAACGCCTGCTCGCTCTCGGCCTTGGTCTGCTGGGGCGAGTTGCGGAAAGTATCCTCAATCGCGCTGGCCACTTTGCTCACATCTTCGGGTGTCGCCGCCAGCACGCTGAACGTTCCCGCGGTTCCCTTGAAAGTGGGAACCGCCTCTTCCAGATACTTGGCGTTGAAATAGAGCGATTTTCTTTCCGGGTTCGAGTGGTAAATACCGCGGACGTACAACTCGAGGTTCACCGGGTAGATGTCCCCTGCGATCGCAATGCGGTCACCCAGTTTCCAGCCATACTTTGTCGCCAGGGTGTCCTCGACAATGGCGCCCTGGCGGTCGCGCTGCCAGGCGACGATCTGATCCTGCGGCATCTGAATATCGCGGTAGACCTTGAAAAATTCATCGGGATCGGTGGCGAACCGGGCAAAAAAATTCTCCGGCTTCGGATCTTTGTAGACTCCCTGAAACCACGACGACGGAACCACGGCCACCACTCCGGGGAGGGCGCGAATTTTCTCGCGATAGTAGCCGGGCAGAGGGAACGTTAGAGATACGCGATGCCGCACCACCAACCTCTGTGCCGATTCACTGCTCCCCTGGTTGTGGTAAAACGACTGCCAGATCGTCATCATCAGCGTGAGCAAGAGCAAAGAGAAAGCGATACTCAACACCGTCAAGGTGCTGCGGCGCTTGTTGCGGAACGCGTTCTTGGTGACAAACCGGGTCAACGTCATCGGCGAACTCCAGAGAGAACCGGAAGCCGGGTGCAGAAGGCAGGCACGTCCCAGCGCACCAAGAATAGACGAAGTACCTCGCTATCCACAACCGGTCCGGATTCGATTTGTTCCACGCTTACTAAACGCAACTCCACGGCCTCACCCTCTTCACCTTTATACTGTCGCGCCGCGGCCCCGCCCACAAGTGGAGATCGTCATCAGGGTGGGATGACAAATGTCACAAAGGACTGCACATAACAATTGCAACCGCCGCCGCGAGCACAAAGTTACGCTCTAAATTCCGCGGCGAAACTTAGGCGACGCGCCCCTCATCCGCCGAAGGTCCATAGATCGCCGGCACAGATGCCTCATTGAGCCGCAGATAGACCGTCAGCTGTCCGCGATGATGCGCCAGGTGGCTGAACACGGCGTTAGTGATCATGACGTGCCGCGGATTCTCGTCGACCACCTGACCGCCAATCACGAATTTCCACGGAGTCATCAAATGCTCGTCGGTCGTGTTCTGCAACGCCTCGCGCGCCTCGGCGAGGCCGCGGTCGAGCGCCGCCACAAGCTCGGCACGCTTGCGCCACTCCAGCGGCTTGAACTTCGCAGCGCCTGGCGATTTGAGATCGAGTTCGTCCTGCTTCACCATCATCGCGACCCACGACGGCATGGTCGCCACCAGGGACGCCAGGTAGCCGAGCGGCATCGACCTCGGATGCGGCTTCCAGTCGTTGCGGCCTTCAGGTACACGCTCCAGCGCGCTGCGCGTGCCGGCAGCTTCCCGCTCCAGTTCCGCCAGGAACATATCAGTCAACTTCATGATGTTTTCTCCGTGGTGCGACCGGTCTCTAAGAATTGTCTGAATCGAGAATGGTCTGAATCGACCATCGGTACCCTAGCAGGCATTGAGGACAGATTCAGTCCTCGATTCATGGCACAATAACGTCGGCACAAATAACCACGACACCACAAACTTATGCTGCAGACCTCAGCCCGGCTGCTTCGCCTTCTGTCGCTGTTTCAGGCGCAACGCTACTGGTCCGGCGCCGCGCTCGCCGACCGGCTCGACGTCACCGCCCGAACCTTGCGGCGAGATGTCGATCGCCTGCGCAGCCTTGGATATCCCGTGCACTCGACCTCGGGAATCGCCGGAGGATACCAGTTGGGTGCGGGCGCGACTCTGCCTCCGCTCCTGCTCGACGACGAAGAAGCGGTGGCCGTTGCTCTCGGGCTGCGAACCGCGGTCAGCGGCAGCGTCACCGGCATCGAGGAGGCCTCGGTGCGCGCCTTGCTGAAACTTGAGCAGGTGCTGCCCTCGCGACTGAGCCATCGCGTCGCCGCCCTGCATACCTTTATCGTGCCCCTGGTTAGTCGAGATTCGGACAATCGAGATTCGGGCCACCCCGACTCAAACTATCGACGACCGACCGTGGATGCGGAACGCCTGTCGGCCCTCGCCGGAGCCTGCCGCGCTCGCCAGGGAATCCGCTTCAGTTATCACAACCGCACCGGCGCGCCCAGCGCGCGCGCCGTGGAACCGCACCGTCTCGTCCATACCGGATATCGCTGGTACCTCGTCGCCTGGGATGTCGGACGCCAGGACTGGCGCACCTTCCGGGTGGATCGTATCGAAGGCAAGCTGAAGACCTCGACCCACTTCAAGCCGCGCAAACCGCCCGAGGGAGATTTTGCCACCTATGTTTCGAAATCGCTATCGCAAGTGCCGTACCCCTACCGCGCCCGGGTAACGCTGCAGGCGCCGGTCGAGGCCGTAGTCAAGCGCGTTCCGCCTTCGGCCGGTACGCTGGAAGCAATCGACGACCATTCCTGCATGCTGCGCACCGGGTCACACTCGCTGGAGGGACTCACCATCCACTTGTCGTTGTTGGGCGTTGACTTTCAAGTACACGAACCGCCAGAACTCATCGACTACATCCGCCGCCTGGCGCTCCGCCTTGGGAATGCGGCGGGGTAGCTCGTTCCGCGTCAGCCGTGATTCCCAACGTGTAGCCTGCTTACCTTAGTAACTCGAAGGTTCGCACGCTCAGCGATATCCTAACCCTACCCATTCCCCGGGCTCCGCCTGCCAAGTTGTCTCTCGCGGAGATATCGACAAGCACGATGGAATGGAGTGGGAAAAAGGAAATGCCTACTAAACTCGGCCAATTCGAAATCCTAAGTGAACTGGCAAAATCCCCTACGGGCGTGGTCTACAAGGCCAACGACGCTGAAAGCGGGCAAACGGTTGCCCTGAAGGCAATCCAACTGAGCGTGTTCGGCGAGCACGCGGCCGCGCTCACCCAGGCTCTGCTGGCTGAGGCCGAGAGCACCAAGGTTTTGAGCTGCTCCAACATCACCAATGTATTTGGCGCGGGTGAAATTGAAGGCCAGTTCTGCGCCGCCATGGAGTACATACAAGGCAACAGCATCGCCACGATGCTGGCCCGCAAAGAAGGATTTTCGATCTGGGACCTGCTCGACATCGGCCGGCAGTTGTCCAGCGGCCTCGAACATGCCCGGTCGCACAACATTGTGCACTACAGCCTGGAGCCGTCCAAGATCATGTGCGGCTGGGATGGCACCGTCAAGATTCTCGGATACGGCGTTTCCAGTGTGGGCAACTTCGTGCAGCACGTCCCGGGAGCCGTGCCCTCGATTCTGTATTACATGTCGCCCGAGCAAGTGCGCGGCGAAGCTACCGATGCGCGTTCGAACCTGTTCAGCCTGGGCGCCATGCTCTATGAAATGGTGACCGAGCGCAAGGCATTCGATCGCGAAGACGCGGAATCGTTACGGCAAAGCATTCTGGAGAGCACGCCCGTACCGCCGCTGCATGTGAATGCGAAGGTGCATCCTCTTCTCAGCGATCTCATCATGAAGGCGCTGGCCAAGGATCCCGCGCAGCGTTATCAGCATGGCAGAGAACTCCTCGACGATCTCGAGAAATGCAAAGAGTCGAGGCCCGCGGCTAAAAAGCCGGAAGCGCCTAAGAGCCCCGCGGCTCCTAAGCCGACCGCGGCGCAGGCACGACCTGCGGCGCCGGCAGCAGCCAAGCCGGCTCCAAAGCCGTCTACGCCAGCGCCTGTGGCACGGCCGTCGAGTCCGGTGGCTCCTACACAACCAAAGTCAACGCTGGCCAAGCCAGCCGAGCAGAAACTCGCCGCTCCGGCCCCCAGCGCCGTTGCCCGGCCGTCAGCGCTGGCCAAGCCAGCTTCAAGGCTTGCCGCACCGAAAGCAGCTGCGGCGGCCGCAGGCGTAGGCAGCAGCAGCGCCCCGGCGCCTTCTCCTGAGATTTCCGCAACCGGATCGTCGAACGAAGTCGTCACGGCCTCTGCGCACGCTACGATTGAGACGCCGGAAACGCCGTCGGCCTACATGTCTTCCGCCGTGGCCGACGAACCTCAGATTGAACCTCAGATTGAGCCGCAGATTGACGAGCAGCAAATCGACGAGCCGCAGATCGAAACCTTCGAGCCCCAGGACGCCGACGAAGGTCCAAAGATCGCAGTCGATCCCATGATGGCCGAGGGCGGCGCGCAAGGCAGCACCGGCGTGAGCTTTTCCGAGATGACGGAACTGCCCCCGCTCAAGGAAGTCTATATACCGCCGCCGCCACCGGTGAAGCCGCTGGACGCTGCGTCGCCGGCGGTCGCAACTTTTGCGTCCATGCGCAAGGCCGACGAAAAGCCAAAAGTTCAGCCTCGCGAAGTTGCCCAGAAGGCCATCAAAGAAATCAAAACCGTTCCGCCCAAGCTCATGGCTTACGCCATTGGCGGAGCAGCCGCCCTGATTCTGGTCATCGGCATTGGGGTCACAATTTATATTCACAGTCTGGGCAGCGACGACGACGCCGGTGCAGGACGCAGCAGCGCTCCGGCGGATACTACCGCCCAGCCCGAAGCCAGCCAGCCCGAGCCCAAGCCGAGGCAAGCACCGGCACCGGTTGCGCCTGAGCCGGTCGAGACTCAACCCGCCGCCACCGCCGAGCCCGAAGCTTCCGTAGCCGAACCTGCTACGCCTTCGAGAGCGCGCAATGCGAAGAAGAGGCTGGTCGCGCCCGCAATCATTCCCGGACAGCTGGCGATCGACTCTACACCGCAAGGTGCGCGCGTGCAGGTGGATGGCGCGACCGATCCGAGTTACGTCACGCCGTTTGCCCTGGCGAACATGCAGCCTGGGCCTCACACCATTACCGTCAGTAAACCGGGCTACTCGACCGATACCCGTACGGTGAATGTGGCTTCGGGAAACCGGGCATCCACCGTGATTCACCTCGCCCAGTTGATGGCCACGCTGGTGGTGAAGAGCGATCCGCCGGGAGCCAACATCTACGTGGACGGCCGCGATGTGGGCGCGAAAACGCCGGCCCAGGTCAGTGTCGACAAAGGTCAGCACGTCGTGCTGGTCCGGATGTTGGGCTACATTGACGAAACCATGAGCGCGCAGTTCGCCCTGGGGCAGACGTTCAACTTCACGCCCACGCTGCGCTCGCTGGGCAACGTCGACAACATCAAGACCGTGGGCAAAATGTCCAAGCTGTTCGGCGGAAAAGGAGCGCAGGCACAAGGGACGGTCAGCATCCACACCCAGCCCAAAGGCGCTCAGATCGCCATCAACCAGCACATGCTGGATAAAAACTCTCCAGTCGATGTACTGCTCGATCCCGGCAACTACGTGATCGACATCACCCTGAGCGGATACGCGCCCGTGCACAAAGTCATCACCGCCGACAAGGGCGGCAAAGTGGTGGTCGACGAAGTGCTGCAGCCTCAGTAAGGGTCGGCCTACTCGTCCTAACACTTCTTCGGTCGTTATCAGGAACTTTGGGATCGGAAAACTCGGGGCCGCAATTCTCTCAGACGAACACAACCATCGTTTCGTTTCAAGAAACCAGGGAACGTCCCGTCTCCCCTCGTTTCTGGCTGGAAATTTCGTTTTGAGACGCGGCAGGTGCTAGGGGGGTACCCCCCTCCCCACGGTCTATTGGAATCATCAACTTAGCGGGAAAGCGCGGAAAAATCTAAGGGCCACAACAACTTAGGGGCAAAATATTCAAAACTAACGACTTAGCCGCCTTTTCAAGGATCTGACGAACGATAATTCAAGCATAGGTCTGGGCGGGTGCGAGGTCAAGCCAAAAATCGTCTTTGTCATTCCGACGACTGACACTGAGCCCGGTCGAAGTGGAAGGAGGAGGAACCTGCTTTTCGTCATTCCTCTCCGGCCCTTCCCGCTCCGTGCCCCCGCCCCGCCACGAAAGTGGCTGGCATTCCCTCCCCGACAGGTGTACAAAGAACCCCGACTATGAGGGGGTCATGGCGATGCGAAGCCATGGCCCCTTTCTGTTTGGACGCTACAGAGGAAACCGTGGCAGAAACGAAAACGAAAGACAACATATTCGACGAGTTCGGGCGCAACACCCGGCTTAAGCCTGCGCTATTGGTAATCCTGCCGCTCGCCGGGGCGGTCGGATCTCTCGGGCTGAAATTCTCCGTCGCAATGGCCGCGGTCGCCGGGCCGCTCACGGCGGCTGGAGCAACCTTCCTGCTGGCCCAATTCGCCCGAGACTTCGGACTCAAGCAGCAGGACTATCTCTTCAAACTGTGGGGAGGCAAGCCGACGACCGCCAAGCTTCGCCATCGCGACGGCCGCGTCAACACGATAACCCTAGCTCGGTATCACGCGAAGGCAGCTGCACTGCTGGGAAGGTCACTCCCAACCGCCCAGGAAGAGCAGGCCGATCCTAAAGCAGCAGACGCGGTGTATGAAGCGTATGGCGATCTGCTACGGGAGTTGACACGCGAGAAGAAAGACTACCCTTTGGTGTATGAGGAGCTCATAGGCTACAACTTCAGAAGAAACCTCTGGGGCATGAAAGCCATCGGCGTGGTGATAGATGCCATGTCGATAACAATCCAAATCGGCTTCGCCGTGCAGGCGTTGGCTGGGCACGGTGAACGCCTCGGAACGACCGAGATGTCATTCCTCCTCGTCAACGTCTTCTTGCTGGGCTGCTGGATCTTGATTACTCCGGACTGGGTCAGAGTCGCCGCCGATGCATACGCCGACCGCCTCCTAGCCGCCTCCGAGAAGGTCCAACCAGTAGCTGCGCCGACGTCCGAAAGAATACCTGGCCGAAAGGAGGAGCAATGAGCATCGTGAAATCTCTCTCAGTTGGCAATGGCGATATGTTTTATATCAAGCATGGCAACGATAATTTCACGATCATCGACTGCTGCATATCTGAGGACGACCGCGCATGGATCATCGAGGAACTCAAATCCGAGTCCAAAGGGAAAAAGGTCAAACGCTTCATCTCAACCCACCCCGACGACGACCACATCCGGGGCCTTACCTACCTTCATCAGGAAATGAACTTACTCAACTTTTACTGTGTCAGGAACGAGGCGACGAAGGAGGATCAGACGGACGACTTTGATCAGTACTGCGAGCTACGAGACGATGTTGAGAAGGCCTTTTACTTATACAAAGGATGCACTCGAAAGTGGATGAACGAGGACGACGAAGAACGGGGCAATTCGGGGCTTGAATGCCTCTGGCCAATGACGGGCAACAAGGATTTCAAGGAGGCTCTGGAGACAGCCAAGGGAGGCGATCAGCCGAACAACGTCTCCCCAGTCGTGAAGTACAGCCTGCGAGGCGGCGCCACCATTCTGTGGATGGGCGACCTCGAAACAGACTTCATGGAGAAGGTTGAGGACGCGATCACGATGGACGCCGCGGACATACTCTTCGCCCCTCACCACGGCAGAGACAGCGGAACCGTGCCCACGAAATGGCTTGGTGAGATGCAACCTAGGCTCATAATCATCGGCGAAGCTCCCGCTGAGCACTTGAACTACTACGAGGCCTACAACACGATCACGCAGAACTCTGCTGGGGACATAACGCTCGAATGCTTGAAGAACAAAACGCGGATTTACGTGTCAGACTCCGAATACTCGGTCGACTTCCTGGACTACGAGATTGTCGGAAACAACTATGGTGGATACTAGATCGGCACGCTAAAAACGAAACCGTAGCGGAGAATAAACCTTGGACAGACGGAACGTTCCCCGATTGGAGTCGCGTAACCCTGGCCGCCGAACATGCCGAAGCGCGCCTCATCCATTGCGAAGGAGTACAACCAAACTATCTCATGCACTTGTCATCCTGAGGCAGCGGAGTCGTTCGCGAAGCGGGCGACTCCCAGCGAAGGATCCATGCAATCCGCGCGGCACAGGCGCTGCACACCGGTCCATAGATCCTTCGGCCCGCAAACGGCGCGGGCCTCAGGATGACAGAGTGGGGGTTACCCATCCCCGAAGAAAAATGCTTGGCGGGTGGCCCAGGCTTTTGATCTCGCTGGCGTCACCAACACGGTGGGTGCCCCGTCCTTCGCGCAGTTTGCGAAGGGCGGGAGTTGGAAACCTTTGCGCGATGTGGCCCGACTACGCAGCCGGTGCTCGAAACGAAATCTTCCCCCAGCCGTCATTCACTCGCACCGGTCCAGCCTCGTCGAGCAAATAGAAACGATAACTGCCCCAGCGCCATCGCGGCGATTCCACCAGCCCCCGCTTCACCGCATAACCAGCAACTATGGTACAAGCAGCATCGTACCCGCCCTTGCACAGAACGCAAGGACGGGGCACCCAGAGTTCCGTAACGAGAAGGAAAAACAGACCAGAAAGGCCGGGTCACACCGCCGTGTCTCCGGCGAACTTATTTCGGTAGCTTGAAGTTGATCGTGACCTGCGTCTGGATCTCGACCGGCTCGCCATTCAGCAGGTACGGTTTGTACTTCCACTGCTTAACCGCATCCGTGGCCGCCCGGGTGAGCTGCTGATCTCCGCTGAGCACTTTGACGTGGGTAATGTCGCCGGTTTTTGAGATCGTTGCCAGCAACTCGACGGCGCCCTCAAGTCGCAAGGCCAGGGCGTTGGTCGGATAGGAAGGCTGGACTTTCTTAATCAATAACCCGCGCGACACGCCCTGCGAGATATTCATCGTCTGCAGGATCGGTTTGGGCGTGCTTCCTGTGCTGCTGACCAGGTCCGGCGGTGGCGCGCCTGCGCCCGTGGTTGCGATTCCTTCCATGCTGGGAGCCGGAGCGTCCGCTGCCGCGGCGGCCGCTTTCTTTGCTCCAGTCCTGCCTCCTTTGACGATAAGGGGCGCTGGACCCGCAGCTTCAGCCTTGTCTGCCGCGGACGAGTTGGAACTCGGCGCGGAGGACGTAGTGTCGTCTGAAGCGGAATCGGTGTCATGTACCGCGTTATTCTTCGGGGTCACAGCGGGCTGTAAACTCGGCGAGGATGCAGCTGCCGTCGGCTTCGGTGCCGATGCTGTCGGCAACGCGGGCAGAGCGCCGCTCGGCTTCTTCGCTGCGGCCGGTGCTACCGGAGCCGAGGCTACCGGCGTCGGCACAGTGGCGGGCTCACTCGTGTGTCCCTTGAACTGGGTCGATCCGACATACAGGGCTGCGCCGACAATCGCTGCTGCAGCCACTCCCAATAGAATTTTCTTGCTCGCGCCACTCGATTTTTCGGGAAGATTGGATCCGCCAAACGTGAACGTTGGCTCGGACCCGATCGCGCCGGCCGGCCCTGCATGGGCTGCCTCCACTGGCTTTTCGAATAAAGCATCTGCGGCAGTGCTTGCAGGTTTCTCTGCGGCGTGAGAATCCTGCGCCTCGCGCGCTGGAGCGGGCGCACTGGCGGCTCCGCTGCCATGCAATCCGGTTACACCGGGATGGAAAGCTGACCTGACGTCGGCGCCGGTTGTGAGTGCCGGATTGGCCCCGTGGCTCGCCGGTAAAACGTTCGCAGGCACCATCGGAGCGGCCGCTACAGGCGTGGGAACGGAATCATCGCCAATATCGAGCAGGTCGTCATCTTGTGCGGTGGGTACTGATTTCGCCGCTGCGGCGGCCGGTGTTGGCCATGCTGCTTTTACCTCGGGTTTTACCACAGGAGGTGCAGCCGGACGCGGCGCCGTGGCGGCTGCCAGTGTGGCCGGAACTGCGGGTTTTGCAGGTGCAACGGGTTTGGCCGCGACCGGCTTCGCCGGCGCCGCCGCAGGTGCGGCCACGGCTGGTTTGCCCGGCTCGCCCTTACGCAGCAGTCCGCGCGCCACGCGCAGCGTTCCCTTGGCCTGTTCAATGTTGATGGGTTTGGTCAGGACGAGGTTGGCGCCAATACGAAACGCCTTCGCGACCCCGGCCTGACCTTCCACTACGGCTACGGCAAGCGACGCCTGGTTGGACGTCGAGTTGCGCGCGCTCTTGAATAACAATGTGGCATTCTGCTCGTTATCGCAGTCGACCACGACAGCGTCGAAGTGTTGGCCCATCAGCTTCTTGACTGCAGCGAAAGGTTCCATGCAGGCCTCGACGCTGAATTCCAGCTCGCTCAGGACCTGGGTCACCGTGCGAGCGGTTTTTTCGTCGGGACAGAAGAGAAGAGCTTCGTAACCCATACCAAGCTCATCCTAGGTACACCCGTAAGCTCCGGCAAGTTACGCAGGTAATTCGCATTCCTCGGAATGTTGTGGCGTTTCGCTGTCAAGCGCATGCGTACCGGGTGGAGCGAAGTCGAAGGGTGGAGATTTTGGCAACCCCTACGACCGGCCATGGACGCGGGAAACAGGCGCCGCGCTGGTCGCATACAATATCGGGCAATGCGCATGCGCCTGCCGCTGTGGCTGAAGATCGCCTGGACCGTGTGGCTGATCGTCTGGGCGCCCCTGTACTGGCGGCAATACGGCTTGCAGAATTTTCTCTTCTTCTGCGACCTGGGAAATATTCTGATCGGAATTGCGTTGTGGTTGGAGAGCCCGCTGATCTTTTCTTGGATTGCGTCTGGACTGCTTTTATTCCAGACGCTCTACACCGTCGATTTCGTCGGAGCTCTGCTCACCTCCCACCACCTCGTCGGCGGCACCGAATACATGTTCGATCCCGGCCTGCCGCTCCCCATTCGCCTCCTCAGTTTGTTTCACGTGGTCACGCCGCCGCTGCTGCTGTGGGCGATTTGGCGCCTGGGTTACGACCCGCGAGGATGGAAGTTGCAAACGCTGATGGCGTGGGTCGTAGTGCCGCTCAATTATTTCTGGCGACCCGAGCAGGATGTGAACTGGGCCCGTGGCTTGTTCTTCCGTGAACAGCACGTGATTCCGGGATGGGCGTATCTACTCGCCTACCTGACCGTGGTGCCGCTGTTCGTTTATTTCCCCACGCATTTATTTCTCAGTTGGCTGAGCCGCCGCTGGCAGGCGCGAGGACACAACCCGACTGATCTCAGCGCAGTTCACGGTTGATCTAACGGGTTCCGGTCACCGGGCGTGCCGGCGCGCTCTTCACATATTTGTCAAACCAGCGCAGCATCTCGTACACCAGCTGTTCGTTCGACTCCATGGCGGTATACCAGTGCGGCTCGTGCGGCAGCACGACCAGGCGAGCGGTCCCGCCGTTGCCTCGAATCGCTTCGTAGAGCTTGTTCGCCTGCAGCGGCGTAGTCCCAGGATTCGCGTCTTCCGCGCCGTGCATGATGAGCAGCGGCGTCTTGATTTTGTCGGCGAAGAAAAATGGAGAGACTTTCAAATAGACGTCGGTCGCCTCCCACACCGATCGCCGCTCGTTTTGAAAGCCGAAAGGCGTAAGCGTCTTGTTATAAGATCCGCTGGTCGCAACGCCGGCCCGGAATAAATCAGAATGCGCCACCAGATTCGCCGTCATCAAAGCGCCATGACTGTGCCCCGTGACTCCAATGCGGTCGGGATCGGCAACGCCCAGCCGCACGGCTTCATCGACTGCGGCCTTCGCGTCGGCGACCAGTTGATCCATATAAGTGTCGTAGGCCTTCTTCGGATCACCGATGATGGGGAACGAAGTGTTGTCGATGATCGCGTAACCCCCGAGCAGCAACAGTCTGTATTCATACAGCTGAGTAAAAGTCTCCTGCGAGCCTGTCACCTGGCCGGCAGTCGAAGCGTCGGCGTAGTCGAGCGGATACGCATAGAGAATAGTAGGGACGCGCGTGCCTTCCTGATATCCGGGTGGCGTGTAGAGCGTGAACGACAAGTCCAGCCCGTCGGCCCGCTTGTACTTCACCAGCCGCTTCTTGATCGCGCGCACCTCCGGCGTGGGATCTGGAATATGAGTGAGCGCAACGCTGGTCGAAGCAAAAGTCGCTTCTCCGGTGGGAGCCGTCAGGGATTTCCCAAGCGTTCGCGTGAACGCATTTGGCGGGTCGGCCGGCGATTGATGCCACGTCAGGAATGTCCGCGTGTCCGGCCCGGTGAAGGAAAGAAATCGCTCGAAGCACGTCTTCTCGCTGCGGAACAGGCGCTCCGATTTCAGAGTCTTCAGATCAAGCCGATCGAGGAATGGCCGATCTCCATCGGGCGAAGAGCCGGCTCCTGCAAGGTAGATCGAATCGCCGTCCTGCCGAATTACCGAGGATCCGTTCGCCAGTTGACGTCTCACCGGACGGCCGGGGTTCGCATAGTTCTCGTCCGTGGAGAGATCCCAGAGCAGACGAGGTTTTTGTTGCCCAGCATCGACATCGACGATAAAGGTCTTTCTCCAGTGCCGGTTGTTGTCGTATTCGTTCATGAGCGCGGTGCGCGGCTGTTCGCTCCACATGAAGCCGACATAACGCTGCTCCGTCCGTGCGATTTCGGCCGCGGATGCGGTGAACGGCGCTTTGAGAAGTACGACTTTATCGCGCGCCGGAACATTCACGTTCCAGTCGCCGCCATCCAGCGCTTCCGCCCAGACCAGCGTTGCCGGATCGGTAGCGCGCCATGAAAAATCGCGCGGACCCAGCGGAACGCCATGAATGGGAACGCGGTCCGCCAGCGGAAGCGAAGCGATGGTATGAGTCAGAACATGGGTGCGATCCGTCACGTCCCACACCTCGACTTCCTTCGGAAAGCGATCGTAGGTCGTGACATAGGAATAAGGCTTGTGGATAGCGGTAACCAGGATGTGCTGCCCGTCTGGCGCGGCGTCGATCGATTCGTAATTCGCCGTTTTTCCTACGGGCGTGATCGCTCCGGTCGCCGCATCGACCAGCGCAAGCTGCGTGGTCGCATAGTAGTCGAACACGTCCTCGTCGTGCTTGTTGCCCAGCGTGTCCCGGTTTTCGTAGGTGCTGCTCTGACCTTTTTGGCCTTCAGTCTCCTGGATGCTCGGGCCAATCGGCACGATCGGTTCGGGTGGTGGCGCGCCCATCCCTTCGGGCACCAGCTTGACCAGAAGCGTTTTCTGGTCGGGCATCCATTGCATCGCGTCGTCGAACATAGGGTTGAGACGGGCTCCGGACACTCGACGCACTTCGCCCGTCTTAGCGTCGCCGGTCCACAGCTCGACCGATTCGGCGGCGATATTCACGAAGGCAAATCGTTTTCCGTCCGCAGACCACACGGGCTCGCCCGGGCATGCACCCGCGGGAAGCGCGACATGCATCTGCGCGCCACCGGCTGCGCCACCAAGGATATGCACCAGGTCGAAGCCCGTGGCGCAAGGCGTGATGCCGTAGCCGCCCGGAGTGTCGTGCTTGCTGTGATTCCTGGGCTCAACGCGCGCCCCTGCCAGCCGCAGGAACGGTGTGGCCACGCGCGAAATCGGCGGGTACTCCTGCCATGACACCAGCAGAATCGAGTCGTAGGTCGGGCTCACCGCGGGCTGAGGAGGTAAGGGCGCGCGCATCACATCCAAAATGTTTTTCGGCGGCTGGTTATACCCCGATGCACTCTCGGTAGACTGCGCTGCCATCGGCACATACGCAGCGCAGGCAGCGAGCATTCCAGCCAAAAGACAGTTCAACGCGCTTCGCTTCCGCATGAATTCCCTCCGCTCGATTTCCTCAGCAAAAACCCACGCACAAATAGATAAGACGATACTCCGCAGTTTTGGGTAGCCCAACTTTTCGACGAGGCGCAAATGCAAGGTGATCCCACCGGTCACTGGGGAAAAATCCTACGTGGGGTGAAACTCTCAAGTCAAACTCTGAAGTCAACGGAGGCCGCGGGTCTCTCGTTCTTCTGCGTCTAGTGGGTCTTGCCCGAATCACCCGGCGGCTTATGCACCGCGGACTCGGGCTGCGGGTACTCGATCGATCCCTTGAAAGAAGAAATCTCTTCCTCATGAAAATCAGGAAAGGGTAACCGCTTGCCGTCGCGCAAATCTGCAATCTTCTTGGTGGCGTTGTCAGCTTTTTCTTTTTCCACTCCGGCATCGCGGCTCAGATACAGTGTCTGTGCCGGCAGCGCCAGCCCGCCACCGGAGTCCTCCATGATATCCATCATGCGCAGCAGCACATCCTCGCGGACCGCCGCGAATTCGTTGAAGTCGCGGGTCAGGATATAAGCAAAAATCTCGACGCTGAGCGAAGTGCCCGCAATGTCGGTGAGACGCACCCGCACCGTCTTGGTTTCCACCTTAGGATGGCTGTAGAGCAAGCGGCGAATTTCCGCGATCACGAAGCGGACGTGGTCCGGCTTACTCTCCGGCCGCAGCCCGAGAGTTGTCTTGAACAGAATCTTGTCGCGGCCGCTTAGGTTCTCCAGGTTAATCGACGCCACCGTCCCGTTGGGAATCGCCAACAGAGTCCGCTCCTCAGTGCGGATGCGCGTGGACCGTAGGCCGATATCTTCGACGACTCCGGTGCGATCGCCAAAGCGGCACACATCGCCTACGCGAAACACCTCGTCGCCAAGCACGGAAACGCCGCCGAAAAGATTTGCAATGGTCTGCTGCGCGCCGAAGCCGATCGCCAATCCGCCAATGCCCAGCCCGGCGAGCGCCGTACTCATGTTGAAGCCCAGGTTGCTCAGCACCGCCAGAACGCCGACGGCAAAAATCATTGCCTTCAGAATGCGCTCGCCCAGCAGCATCAGCGATCCCGTGCCCGCGTGTCCGCGGGCCAACGCACGATTGCGCACTCGGCGCAGCGACCAGCGCACCGCCCGCCACACGATCCAGGTCAGGCTGACGATCAGCGCGATCGACGTGAACTGGAAATAGTAGTGGCGGGGCAGCAGCGGGATTCCCAGGTAGCGCGTGAAGATCTGATGAGCCACTGTTCCGGTGAGCAGCCATGCCGGAGCCGAAACCGAGCGCCAGTTGGCGATTTCCACCTGGCCCTGCCGCCGCGCCCACCAGCGCACGGGAATTTCCAGAAGCACCAGCAGAATCCAGCCGATGCCCGCGGCGATGGGCACTGCGACCAGCAACGCCAGCCACTGCCACAGAGGCATTCCCGCGATCTGGTGCTTTACCAGAACGCCGGGGAGCTTGCTCTCAACTTGTCGTGCTTCGGCCTGATCGTAGAGCTCAGGAACCTTGGCCAGCGTGTCGGAAGAGATTAACCAGATTTTGCCTGCGCTCGGATCCGACACGCGCACCAGTTCCAGGTCGTCCTCGATGTCGCCTGAGGACATCGTCCCCAATTTCTGCCGGCCGAGCGGAACGCCTTCCTGCGGAATTCCTTCCGCCTGAGTAAAGATCCCGACTCGTCCGGTAAATACTTTGGAGTTGTTCAAAACTGCGTTCAGTTGGCTGGCGATCTGCTCGCCTTCGGTTTGCCGCCGTGCCGCGCTCATCTGCAGGTACTGCGCGGCGATGCTGTAGTTGCCCGACTGCGCCGCTTGTAGAAATCCCAGCACGGCTCCCGAAGGCGTCGTGCGCCCCAGCGGATCGCTGGGTGCATTGGATGTGCTCGTTGTTGAGGAAGACGGCAACACACTGCTCAGCGGTGACTGCGCGGTGATCGTGAGACTGGAAGAAAAAGCGAGAATCAGAAGCAAGAAGGTCTTAGAGAATGAGGATGAGGACATGATGTTCTCCAGCCCGAAGCGCCACGGGCGCACGCAGTCGCTCGAAGTGAATTTCATTGTATCGAAACGAGCTGCGGCAATTTGAACGCTGGGATTTGGATATTAAGATCGGATATTAAGACTGGATGCTAAGAAGAACTCGCGCGTCATCCCCGCTTCGGCCGGTAGATGTCGGTACTCGTGCCGAAGAAAACTTCTGCGGATTCCATCACCGTTTCCGAAAGCGTCGGATGCGGGTGAATCGTCATGGCGACGTCACGGGCCAGCGCCGCCATTTCGACGGCCAGCACGCCTTCCGCAATCAACTCTCCAGCGCCGACCCCGACGATGCCGACTCCGAGCACGCGTTCCGTCTGCGGATCAATCAGCAGCTTGGTCATGCCTTCAGGGCGATCGAGTGTAATCGCGCGGCCCGAGGCAGCCCAGGGAAATTTTGCGACCTTGACCTCGCGGTTTTCGTTCTGCGCCTGCGTCTCGGTCAGCCCGCACCACGCGACTTCCGGATCAGTAAACACAACAGCGGGAATTGCGTTCGGTTCGAACGCGACTTTGTGTCCGGCAATGGCTTCGACCGCGGTGCGGCCTTCGTGCATCGCCTTGTGCGCCAGCATAGGCTCGCCGACCACATCCCCGATCGCGAAGATCGCCGGGTCGTCAGTCTGCAACTGCTTATTTACCTGAATGAACCCGCGCTGCCCGACCTGCACGCGCGTTTTTTCAAGGCCTGGAATCTCCGAGTTGGGCTTGCGTCCGACCGACACTAACACGCGATCAAAAACTTTCTCACGCGGCTTGGCTTCGCTAGCCCCGACGTCCGCTCCTTCAAACTTGGCCCGAATGCCGCTGCCTTCGTCTTTCACCGCAGCCACAGTCGTGTTCAGCAGGATTCCGTCGAACATCTTTTCCAGCCGCTTGTGCAGCGGAAGCACCAGATCGCGATCCGCACCGGGTAGCAATCCGGAGAGCATTTCGACCACAGTCACGCGTGTGCCCAGCGCAGCGTAAACCGAACCTAGTTCGAGACCAATGTATCCACCGCCGACTACCAGCAGGCTGCCGGGAATATCCTCGAGATTCAGCGCCCCCGTGGAATCCATCATCCGCGGCGTTTCGAGTTTCAACGTCGGAACGATCGCCGGTCGCGAACCGGTCGCAATGACGATGCGGTCGAACGTCAGCAATTCTTCTGTGCCTTCAGCTTTGGTCACGCGCAGCGTAGTGGAATTCTCAAACGCCGCGCGCCCCTGCACGTACCGTACTTTGCGCTGCTTCGACAGAATGCCGAGTCCCCCGGTCAATTTCTTGACGACGCCTTCCTTCCACGATCGCAGGCGCGCCAAGTCAATCTTCGGTGCGGCAAATTCAATGCCCCAGTCCTTCGCCTGCTCCGATTCCTCGATCAGCTTGGCGACGTGGAGCAGCGCCTTCGACGGAATGCAGCCGCGGTAGAGGCAGACGCCGCCCGGATTCACCTCCGGATCGATCAGCGTGACCGTCATGCCGAGATCGGCGGCAAGAAATGCGGCGGCATATCCACCGGGACCGGCGCCGACTACTGCGATGTTTGTGGGTTCAGGCATGCGATTTTAACCACAGAGGACACAGGGGAACACAGGGGAAACCAAGACGTTATTCGCTTTCCGCAGTGTTCCTCTGTGCCCTCTGTGGTTCATGGTTTTCTTTTTCATCCCTGCACCGACAGCAGGAACGGCTGTTCAAACGCTTCCGCGATCCAGCGCAGGAAGCGTGCGGCATCCGCCCCGTCAATCAGGCGGTGATCGTAAGAGAGCGACAGCGGCAGAATCAGTCGCGGCTCAAACTTGCCGTTAATCCACTCCGGCTCCATGCGCGACCGCGAAAGCCCGAGGATCGCGACTTCCGGATGATTCACGATGGGCGTAAAACCGACGCCGCCAATCCCGCCCAGATTGGTGATGGTGAACGTGCCGCCTTCCATGTCCGCGGGCGCAAGCTTCTTGTCCCGCGCCTTCTTGGAGAGCTGCGACAACTCGACCGCCAGCTCAACAATGTTCTTCTTGTCCACGTCCCGGATGACCGGAACCAGTAGCCCGCGATCCGTATCCGCCGCCACGCCGATGTTGATGTACTGCTTGTAAACGATTTCTTCTTTCTCAATGTCGATGCTGGCGTTGAACTGCGGAAACACCTTCAGCGCCGCGGAGCAGACTTTCAGCGCGATCGCCGTCACTGTCATCTTGCCACCGGCCTCTTCGGCTTTCGGAGCGAAGCGGGCGCGCAGTTGCTCAAGTTCGGTGATGTCGGCGCGGTCGTGCTGCGTGACGTGCGGAATCGTATTCCAGGCTTCGGCCAAGTGCTCGGCGGTCTTGCGCCGAACCCCGCGCATCGACACGCGCTCCACCTTGCCCCACTTGGCGAAGTCGGGCAGTTGGGGTTGCGCAAAATGTCCGGCACGCGGCGGAGCCTGCGCCGCTGTGGCCGCCGCCGAGAGCAACGCTTTCGCATAAGTCTTGATGTCATCTTCGCTGATGCGTCCGCCGGGGCCCGTTCCTTTAACCTCGTAAATGTCAACGCCAACCTCACGGGCAAATCGGCGCACGTGCGGCGCGGCGGGAATCGCCTGACGATGTTCCGTCCCGGCAACTTTGCCCAACTGAACCGGCATACTGAAGACCGGCGAAGCGGGCCGCGGCTGGTCGGGAGGCAGAGCCTGTTCTTCCGTCTTGCCCTCGGCGCGAATCGCCGCCTGAAACGCCAGCCGCGCTCCGTGCTGTCCGGAAACGTGTTCCACCGGAGCATTCCGCGCGCGCGTGGCGTCGGCCTGCGCTGGCGCTCCGCCTTCGAGCGTGAAGATCACTTGTCCGACTTTGATCTTCTCTCCCTCTTTCACTTTCACTTCTTTGACCACGCCGCTCAGCGACGACGGCACTTCGACCACGGCCTTGTCCGTCTCGAGTTCCATCACCGGCTGGCCTTCGGAAACCTTGGTGCCGGGCGCGATCATCAGACGAACCAGATCGCCCTGCGCAATGTTTTCTCCGAGTTCGGGCAACTTGAATTCGCCCGCAACCTGTGGCTGAGCGCGGCGTTCGGCCCGCTCCCCTGCTGGAGCGGAGGCAGGTGTCGTTGGAGCAGAGGACGGCGCACGCGCACCCGCAGGCTGGGATGCCGCGACGGGCGGCCCAACTGGTTCTGTCGGGGCAACCGTTGCTGCGATCTCGGGCGCGGATCTTACACCGGCCCCGTTTTCGACGGTGAAGATCACCTGACCAACCTTGATCTTGTCACCCTCTTTCACGTGAATCTGCTGCACGGTTCCGCTCACCGACGAAGGCACCTCGAGGACAGCCTTATCGGTTTCGAGTTCCATGACCGACTGACCGGCGCTCACCGTGGAACCCGGGGCAATCATGAGGCGGACCAAGTCGCCCTGTTCGATATTTTCTCCCAGCTCGGGAAGTTTGAATTCGATCACCGCGTCCGTTCCTTTTCTAAAATGTCGCTCTTGATCATTCTTCGAAACTGATCAGCTGATCGCCGGATTCACCTTGTCAGGATTGATCCCCAGCTCCTGAATCGCCCGCTTCACCACGTCCGTGCCGATCTTTTTCTCGCGAGCCAACGCTCCCAGGGTCGCGAGCACAATGTGCTTGGCATCCACCTCGAAGAAGTCGCGCAGTGCTACGCGGCTCTCGCTGCGCCCGAATCCGTCGGTCCCCAGGGATACAAGTTGCCCCGGCACCCACTTTCCCAAACTCTCCGGCAGTACCTTCATATAATCCGACGCCGCGATGAACGGCCCGGCCGCATCTTTCAAAGTTTCCGTCACATAAGGAACCTTTGCGGCCTCCGTGGGATGCAGCATATTCCAGCGCTCGCAATCATTGGCATCGCGATAGAGCGCCTTGTAGCTGGTAACGCTCCACACGTCGGCCGCAACTCCGTACTTTTCCTCCAGAATCTGCTGTGCCTTCAGCACCTCAAACATAATCGCGCCGCTGCCCAGAAGTTGCGCCCGCAGCTTGGCGTCACTCTTGGGCGAAGCTTTGAAGCGATATAAGCCTTTCAACACACCTTCGCGGACGTTTCCCTCAGCGGGCATTCCCGGCATCGCCAAAGGTTCGTTCCCAACCGTCAAGTAATAGAAGATCGATTCCTGATCGACGTACATGCGCTTGATGCCATCCTGAATAATAATGGCGATCTCATACGCGAACGCCGGATCGTAGCAGAGCAGATTCGGCACCGGCAGCGCCAACACGTGGCTGTGACCGTCCTGGTGTTGCAGCCCTTCGCCCGCCAGCGTGGTGCGGCCGGCCGTGCCTCCGACGAGAAATCCGCGGCAGCGCATATCGGCCGCGGCCCAGATCAAGTCGCCGATCCGCTGAAAACCGAACATCGAATAATAAATAAAGAAGGGAATCGTGTTGATGCCGTGATTCGCATACGCCGTGCCCGCGGCGATGAACGAGCACATCGATCCCGACTCGGTGATACCTTCTTCGAGAATCTGCCCGTTTTTGGCTTCTTTGTAGTAGAGCAGCGTATCCATATCGACGGGTTCGTAGTTCTGGCCGACGCTGGAATAAATCCCCACCTGGCGGAACAACGCTTCCATGCCAAACGTGCGGGCCTCGTCGGGAACGATGGGCACGATCAATTTGCCCAACTCGGGATCGCGCAACAGCTTCGCCAGCAATCGCACGAACACCATCGTCGTCGAAACTTCGCGTGCCTCGGTGCCTTTGTGGAATTCCTCGAAGTGCGAATCGGGCACGGACTTCAGCGCCGCCGCCCGCACCTTGCGCGTGGGCATGTATCCGCCCAACTGCTCGCGCCGCGCCTGCATATATTTGATCTCGGCGCTGTCGTCGCTTGGACGATAAAACGGCGCGTTGTGCAGTTCGTCGTCGGGGATCGGAATTCCGAAGCGCGAGCGGAACATCTGCAACTCGTCTTCATTCAATTTTTTCTGCTGGTGCGTGATGTTCTTGCCTTCGCCCGCTTCGCCCAGCCCATAGCCCTTGATCGTCTTGGCCAGAACAATCGTCGGCACTCCGGTCGTCTCCACCGCCGCGCGGAACGCCGCGTGCACCTTGATGGGATCATGCCCGCCCAGCCGCATGCGCGCCAGTTGATCGTCGGAAAGATGTTCGACCATCTTCAGCAGGCGCGGATCGCTGCCGAACAGGTTTTGCCGGAAGTACGCCCCGCTCTCGACAAAATATTTCTGATATTGCCCGTCGCTGATTTCGCCCAAACGCCGCACCAGCAGTCCATCGCGGTCGTTCTGAATCAGGTTGTCCCAATCGGATCCCCAGATGCACTTGATGACGTTCCAGCCTGCGCCGCGGAAAATCGCTTCCAGTTCCTGAATGATTTTTCCGTTGCCCCGCACCGGACCGTCCAGCCGCTGCAGGTTGCAGTTCACCACAAAAATTAAATTGTCGAGCTTCTCGCGCGAGGCCAGCGTGATCGAACCCAGCGACTCGGGCTCGTCCATTTCGCCGTCGCCCAGAAACGCCCAGACCTTCCCGCCCGCACTCTGCTTGAGTCCGCGATTCTCCAGATACTTGATGAAGCGCGCGTGATAAATCGCCTGGATTGGTCCCAATCCCATCGAGACCGTGGGGAACTCCCAGAACTCCGGCATCAGCCACGGGTGGGGATAGGAACTCAGCCCTCCGCCCGGTTTCAGTTCACGGCGGAAGTTCTGCAGCTTCTCTTTCGAAATGCGGCCTTCAAGATATGCGCGCGAATAGATTCCGGGAGCGGCGTGCCCCTGGAAATACACCACGTCGCGGTCTCCGCTTTCCGTTTGCGCGCGAAAGAAATGGTTGAACGCAACCTCATACAGCGTGGCCGCGGACGCGAAGGTCGAGATATGTCCGCCAATACCTTCCTGAATCTTGTTGGCCCGCACCACCATGGCCAGGGCATTCCAGCGCACCAGGCTCTTGATGCGCCGTTCCATCTCCTGGCTGCCGGGAAACGGAGGCTGTTGCCGCGTAGGAATCGTGTTCTGGTACGGCGTGGTCGCCGAAAAAGGCAGGTTGACGCCAGCCTCGCTCCGCGCGTGCAGCTCCAACTGCTGCAGCAATCGGCCTGCCCGGTTGGGGCCGCCTTTCGCAAGAACATAGTCCAGAGAGTCAACCCACTCCCTGGTTTCTAAAACCTCTAAGCCGTCGGTTTCCGTCTGAGCCACGTCTGGTTTCTCCATCGCAGAATGCGCAACACTCCATCATAATTCAAACGCGGGGATTCTTGCTGGCGAGGGTAAGAGCGGTCACCTCGAAGCCTGGAGCCCGTTTGCCTTCGTGAACCTTCGTGCCCTTCGTGGTTTAAGCCTTTGTTCGTCTATTGGAGACGTGGCTGGTTTAAAATCGCCTCTCCGTTTGCAGGAGGACACCATGTTGCGGATCGTGCTGCTGTTGGCGGTCGTGGTCGTGCTGATCGTTCTTGTCCCGCGCCTGTTGTCCCATTCGGCTCCGCCCTCTGAAGGAAGCAACGCTCCCGACTTCACGCTGCCTTCGCAGGAAGGCTCGCCCGTCACTCTGAAAGACTACCGCGGCAAATGGGTGGTCCTGTATTTCTATCCCAAGGATCAGACACCGGGATGCTCGCGGGAAGCCCACAACTTCCAAGCCGATCAGCCGAAATATGCCGACCGCAATGCCGTCGTATTGGGCGTGAGCCTCGACAGCGTCGAGTCGCACAAAAAGTTTTGCGCCAAGGATGGCTTGAACTTCAAGCTGCTGGCCGACACGGACCACAGAGTGACCGACTCCTACGGATCGTTAACCAACCTCGGTGTTGTGAAGTTTGCCGCGCGCCACACTTTTCTTATCGATCCTAGCGGAAAGATCGCGAAAGCCTACACCAGCGTCGATCCGGCCAAACACAGCGCCGAAGTTCTGCAGGATTTGGATGTACTGCAGAAATCCGAAGCCGTAAAGCGTTAGCGCGAACATATACTGAGAGAATGGCCACCGCAGCCAGGAACGACATTCCCGGGAACAGCGTGCGCGAGCCCGCCGCCTACCGTTTTCCGCCCGGCTTCCAGCGCAACCTTCTCTGGTTCGCGCTCCGCAAATTCCGCCCCGCGAATCCCATCCTGCTCTTTCAGCACCTGGCCAGGGACTATGGCGACATCGCGCACTACAAAATCGGATGGCATCACATTATTTTCCTGAATCATCCCGACTACATCCGCGAAGTGCTGGTCGTGCAGAACGACAACTTCGTCAAAGAACGTACCGTGAAGCGCACCAAAATGCTCCTGGGCGAGGGCATGATCACCAGCGAAGGCGCTCAACATCGCACCCAGCGCCAGGTGGCGCAGCCCGCGTTCCATCGCCAGAGCATCCCGGAATACGCCGCCATCATGGTCCAGGAGGCGGCCCGCTTGCGTGACCGTTGGCGGCCCGGCGAGCAGCGCGACATTGCCATTGACATGATGCACCTCACCCTCAACGCGGTCGCGCAAACCCTGTTTGCCACAGATCTCCGTGGGGCAGCGGGCGGTGACACGAAAGAAGAAGTGGCCGAACTGGCCGACGCCATCAACCGCATCATGGGCCTCTACAATTTTCTGGTGATGTTGCCGGCCGCGGAGTGGCTGGTGCACGTCCGCCCTCCCGGCCTGGCCGCCTTCGTCCGGGCGCGCAAGCGCATCGACGCCGTCGTCTATCGCATGATCGCCGCGCACCGGCAGCGCAGTTCCCACTCCGGCAGCCTGCTCGACCTGATGATTGCCGCGTCACCTGGCAAGGACGCGGCCTCGGAGCAATCCCTGCGCGATCAGGTCATCACGATTTTCCTCGCCGGCTATGAAACGGTGGCCAACGCGCTCTCCTGGACGTGGTACCTGCTCTCGCAAAATCCCGACTGCGAGCGCCGCTTTCATCAGGAAATCGATTGCGAACTGCAAGGCCGTCTGCCCACGTTCGACGATGTTCCCCGCCTGCGCTACGTGGAGATGGTGCTGGCGGAATCGCTGCGGCTCTATCCGCCGGCGTGGGCCATGGGCCGCTACGCGCGCCATGATTTTCAGCTAGGAGATTTTTTCCTGCCCGCAAAAACAACGGCTCTGATGAGCCAGTTCGTCACCCATCGTGACGCCCGTTTTTTCCCCGATCCGCTGCGCTTCGATCCCGAACGCTTCACTCCCGAAGCCCGGTTGCGGCGAACCAAGCTCACTTACTTTCCCTTCGGCGCGGGCGTCCGCCAATGCATCGGCGAATCGTTTTCGTGGATGGAGGGCGTGCTGCTGCTGGCGACGCTGGCGCAGAAGTGGAAGCTGACTCTCGCACCGGGTCACCGCGTCGAGCCCGAGCCCTTGATCACGTTGCGTCCAAAGTACGGCATGCGGATGCAAATCGAATCGCGAGACGAAGTCAGCCAACCTGCCGTCGCGACTACTTGTCTGCCAGATACATTTCCGCAACGTGTTGGGTGATCTTCCCGGGTTCCGCATCCTCCAGATTCGAGAGCGCGACCACGGTCAGCTGGTCGTCCACATAGCGGTCGATCGCGGTTTCAAATCCTTGCCACGCGCCGTCGTGATGAATGCACCGGTGCCCGCTCCTCTGATCGATGAACCAGCCAAAGCCATAGTGGCCCGAGTTGGGCCGGCCGCCGTTGGCCTCGCCGCTTTTCAACTCCGCCGGAGTCCACATCAAATCGAGACTTGACCGCTTCAGCAGTTTTTCCGTGTACAGCGCGGCGTCCCACTTGGCCAGATCGAGAATCGAAAAATACAGGCTGCCGTCGGCGGTTGTGTTCACGATGGGCGCCACCCACTCCTGGTTTTTCAGTTCGCCTTTGACCAGCCGGTAACCCGCGGAACGATTGGGAACGATGTCGGCTTCACTGATGATGCGCGTGGACTGCATGCCCAGCGGCTTGAAGATTCGCTGTTGCAGAAAGTCGCCATAAAACTCGCCGGTCACGCGATGAATCAGAATCCCCAGCGTCACATATCCGAAATTGCTGTACTTCCAACTCGTACCCGGCGGATACGCCAGAGGAATGCTCTCGATCAGCTTCAGTTCCTCGTCTTCGGTCCAGTCTTTGCGGAAATTAAAGTCCTTGGGATAGTCGCCGAAGCCCGCGGTGTGGCTGAGCAACTCACGCACGGTCACTTCCTTCCATGTGGCCGGAGCATCCGCAAAATATTTTGTGAGGGGATCGTCGGGCCCAATCTTGCCCTCCTCAACCAGCATCATGACCGCCGTCGCGGTGAATTGCTTTCCCACCGATCCCGACTGGAAGATCGTCTCCGGCTTTACTGGCACCTGCAATTCCACGTTGGCGAGTCCGAAACCTTCGGCCCGCACGATCTTGCCGCCCTTCGCAACCAGCAGCGCCAGTCCGGGGATGTGCTGCCGCTGCATCTCCGCTTTGACGTAATCGGCGACAGCGTCTGTGGCCGCAGAATTCTGGGCGCGGGCAACCGGGACTGCGCAGAGGAGGGTAAGATAAACCGCAGAGGCAAAGAATCGGCGAAGGCTCATGGCGTGCAAGTGCTGATTTGCGACCATGAGTCTACCAGAGCTCTTACCAGCAAGAGTCGACGCCGTTTCGACGGCCCGCCTCCGTGTTCCTCCGTGTCCTCTGTGGTAAAGGTTCTCGCGCTTACCCGCGACCCCGGAACTGGATGATATGCCGCCGGTCGCGTTTCGACGGCCGCCCTTCCGGCAGTGTCTCAAACTCGCGCATCGCTTTGCGCTCGGCCGCCGCCTTGGCGCGCAGTTCGCGGCTCTCCTCGCTCTCGCGGTAGAGCGTCTGCGCCACCGAGGCCGGTCCCCGCAGCTCGCTCAGCAGCAGCACTTCCACCTGAAACTCGCCGCCCTCATTGGTCACGCGTAGCCGATCCCCAACTCGGACTTCTCGCGCCGCCTTGGCCGGTTGCCCGTTCGACAAGATTCTGCCCAGCTCGCAAGCCCGTTTCGCCAGCGGCCGCGTCTTGAAAAATCGCGCCGCCCACAGCCAGATATCCATCCGCACGCCATCCATGGATCTATCTTTCTAACAAAGTCGACTAACAACGCCGAAAAAACGCCCTGCCGTTCAAAAATGAAAAATCAGATCCGTCGCCACCGTCAGCTGATTCTGCCGCCGCCCGTTATCGTAAGCCCTCATGTCCCACGCACGCTCAAACCGCAGTTCTGGACGAATCTGAATCGTCGATCCGATCCAGTGAACCCATGTAATCGTGTTCTCAGAGTAGCGCGTCGCGTAGCCTGTGCGCTGGCCCTTCTTGTCGTTGAGAAAGTCGCTGCGGAACGACAGAAAATCATGCAACGAAAGTTCCTTCTGCAGAAAATTCACCACGGCATATTCCGGAGCCGTGCACCGCTGTTCTCCCGGCAGGCAGTATGCGGGATTGGCGCCCGTTTCCGGCTGGATCGTGCCGCCCAGCGCCGGCACATCGCGCTGATACATGTACCAGGTTTCCGTCGCCATGTGCACCGTCTTCGAGAACTTGTGATACCAGGTCGCGTCATATTGCTGCAGATTGTTGTAGGCATACTTCCCGTCATTAATCCCGTTGGCACAGACGTAAACATTGTCATTCACCGACGTGGTCGTATAGCTCACACACGCCGTGCCCGAAGTCTTAGCGTCAGGCGTCCACGGGGCCACATCATGGCCGTCGGTAATCCCCAGTTGTACCAGCCAACGATCGTTCAGCTTCACCGTCGCCATCAGACCGGTGTCAGTGAACGGATCAATCGCATACAACAGCGAGTGGCTGAAAATATAATTATTCGGCGCCAGTTGCGCCTCGATCCCTGGCACCGATATAAAGCGTCCCACCCTCACATTCATTCCCTGCGCCACCTGCGGGAAATAGATGTCGACATATTCCCGCGTCGGATCAAAACCATACTGATGATGATCGTTCAGCAACTGGCCGCTGCCGTAGCCCTTCCCAATCGTGAAGCGATAATCCGTGCCATAGAGCGCCGTCAGGTGATAGCCCCAGTCGACGTGATCGCGCTGCACCGAATCCGGCAAACGCTCGGCGTAGAGAACAATCTGATTCATCTGCAGCCGATTCGAATAATTATCGTTCGCTTCGGGCGAATTGGAATGTGAGGATGTGCCGAAGTTCAGCGTGGGATCGATCCATCCATAAAGCTTTGTCCGGCTCCGAGCCTGATTGATCGCCGTCATCAGCGGATAGCTGTTCGTATCCCGCTCTCCAATCACCGGCGAGCCACCATACGACCAATCTGAATTCGGAAAGGGCGGCGAATCCAGCGGCGACGGAACCCCGCGCCGCGCCGGGGCCGGCGCAGGCGATTCCGCGGCAGTCCCTTTCCAGTCCTCGCGATAAAACTCCGCCCAGCGGGCAAAGAATCCCTTCGTCGCAGTCGTCCCCGGAGTCGGAGTGCCAGGAGTAGGAGTATCCGGCAGCGGCTTGTCAGCCTGCTGTCCTGTAGCCAGATCGCTCCGCAAGAGCACGACGGCTGCAAACATAAAGAGGCGGAGGCCGCGGCGTGGATCACTCTTACAGTGCATAGGTTGGACGCACAGACTCGAGACGACCCATCAAGGCCGATGGACAAGGCAGGCGGGAATCGTAGGCAGACTCACAGCAACTACAAAGAAAAATTTGGAGGCGCGGGTCGGAATCGAACCGACGCATAAAGGTTTTGCAGACCTCTCCCTTACCACTTGGGTACCGCGCCCCTCTTCTCCGAGCAGAATTCATTGTACTGGCAACCGCTTAGCCGCTTCAACCTCAGCCGATTTGCACAGAGTTGAAGGGATGGAATCTCATAAGCGGGCGGAAGAAGACGCGGGGACGCCATCTGCCGAGCAAGAAAACGCCGGGGAATGCATGGCGTCCGCATCCCCCGGGCAGAAATCCGCCGCTATACACCCCGCTACGGCGTGACGGTGAAATTCGTGGCACTGGTTCCCGTCCCACCCGCAGTGGTAACCGCGACGGCCCCCGTCACTGCACCTGTTGGCACCAGCGCATCCACCGTGGTGTCATTGATCACTTTGTAGCTGGTTGCGGCAACTCCACCAAACGTTACCTTCGTCGCAGCGGTGAAGCTGTTCCCCGTGATGGTGACCGATTGTCCCACCGGTCCGCTGGTCGGGGTGAAGCTGGTGACTTCAGGCACGACCACAAACTTGCCGAAGCTGGCGATTCCACCTGCGGTCGTGATGCTGATGCCCGCGCCCGTTCTCGCTCCCGCAGGCACGGTGGCCGTCACGCTCGTATCGCTGTTGACTTTGAAGGTCGCCGGCTTGCCACCGATGGTCACTCCGGTCGTTTGCGTCAGGCTGACTCCCGTGATGGTCACCGGAGTTCCCACAATCCCGCTGAGGGGGAGGAAGCTCTTGATTTGCGGAATCACCAGGAATGTCCGGTTGCCCTTCATCGTGCTGGTAAACGTCGTCACGGTCACGGTCCCGGTGGTTGCCCCGGCGGGGACGACCGCCGTCATGTAGGTATCGGTGACGTTCGTAAATTTCGCGGCAGTTCCGTTGAACGACACACCGGTCGTCCCCGTGAACCCCTGACCGAGGATCTCCACCGTTGAGCCCACCTTACTGGTCCAATTCACCAGATCGACGAGCGGCTTGAATCCCACGTTGAGGCTATAGAAAACAGCGCCACCCAAAGAGTTCCCGTTAGTGTTGCCATAGAGTTCTCCGTTCGTGTGCAGCACCAGGGGTGTCGTGGCGCCGAAGCTGTCGCAGGTCTTGTAGCAGAAGTTGTGGAGGACACTCTCCTTGCCCGCCGGCGTGATTTTGAAGATCGTTCCGTAGTTCGTCATTCCGCCGTTGAGCGTTGTACCGTAAAAATTGCCGTCCGTTCCCACGGTCAGACCTGCCTCGGGAAGCTGTCCATCATAAAGATTGGTGCTGGTGCTCTGGCCGAAGGTGAAGCTGTGGATCACCGTTTCAACCCCAGCCGGAGTGATCTTGAACACGGTTCCTTCGTTGTAAGTACCGCCTTGATAAGTCGTCCCGTAGAAATTGCCGTCGGGCCCCTGAACCAGAATTCCGATCGGACGGGTCCCGTCGCTGGGATAGCCGGCGAAGTTGTGCAGCACTGTGATCTTGCCGCCCGGAGTAATCTTGTACACCACGCCGAAGTTGCTCTTGCCGCCATATTGCGCGGTTCCATAAAAATTGCCGTCGGTGCCCTGGGTAGGCAGGTTCGGCAAACTGCCGTCGGTGTAGTTGAAGTCGGCGAGGGCCTTGAACACACCCGTGGGACTGATCCGGAAGAACGCTCCGTACTGCCCGTTGTACTCTACCTCGGAAACGCCATAGGTATTGCCATCCTGCCCTTGAAGCGTCGTGTACAGAGGGGCGCTCTCATCGGTGCCGTTGGTAAAGGAATACAGCGTCGTCAGCACTCCCAGGGGAGTGACCTTGAACACCGTTCCTGCCCCATCTTTGCCGCCGATCTTCGTGGTCCCGTACAGGTCCCCATCGAAGCCCAGCGTCACGCCGCCCTCCGGGTCGCTGCCGTCGTCGCAGGAAGTCAATTGGCAGAAGCTGTAAACCGTGCTCAACGTCCCCGTTGTCGTGATCTTGTACACCGTGCCTAAGTTCGCAGTTCCATTGTTGTTGATCGCGCTGTAAAGATCGCCGTCGCGGCCCTGCGACATCACCTGGGGCGCTCTGATGCCACTGTAGGCACCCGATCCGATTGGGTAGGTGTGCAGCACGGTATAGGTTTGGGCACTCGCGGTCGCCGCGGCCAACAGCAGCGCCAATGCGATCATCGGAAAGACGATCGTCGAAACTACGGTTCCATGCTGTTTCATATAAATCTCTCCACAAAACGGAATTCGGGCGAACAAATCTGGGCGTCCCACAGTTTTTGCGTGCTCGGCGGACTGGTTCGTGGCAAAATGTCTCCGCTTACCAGTGTCCGTTGGGCAAGCAGTCTGCACCATCCCCCGGTGCGCTGTCCTGACGGAATTCTTAAGAACTCTAAAGAGTGGCCAAGTCTATGAATTACAAAGGGGCTGCAGGAGAAGTTGCAGAGACTTCCGGCCGCCTGTGGCGCTTTGCCGACTATGAATTCGACGAACTGGGACGCGAGTTGCGGGTCAAGGGCAAGCCGGTAGAGCTCGAATCGAAGCCCCTCGACATCCTGCTGCAGCTTCTTCTCCATGCCGGCGAGGTCGTCACCAAGGAAGAGTTGCTGGAATCCGTCTGGCCCGACGTTATGGTCGTGGATGGGTCGTTAGCCACCGCCGTCTCCAAGCTCCGCAAGGCCATGGGCGACGAAGACCATCCGGCGATCGTGACGGTGCCTCGCGTCGGCTATCGCCTGGGCGTGCCAGTCTATTGCAAAACAGTCGCCGCTGCCGCCGGGCCCGAGCTTGGATTCAAGACCGGAGACGCGGTTCCCGGGCGCGAGCAATGGCGCCTCTCTCGTTCCATGGACGTCTCCGGATCGAGCGAAGTCTGGCTGGCAGAGAATCCCAAGACTCACGAACATCGCGTCTTCAAATTCGCCGCCGACGGCTCTCGCTTGAAGGGCCTGAAGCGCGAGATTACCGTCTCGCGTTTCCTGCGCGAATCCCTCGGCGACCGGCCGGAGTTTGTCCGCATTCTGGAATGGAATTTCGAGACCACCCCTTATTTTCTCGAGAGCGAGTATTCCGGGTCGAACCTGGCAGAGTGGGCCGAAATGCAGGGAGGTCTCTCCCAGGTTCCCTCCGCTACCCGCCTGCAGTTGTTGATCGATGTTGCCCAGGCCGTCGCCGCCGCGCACGACATTGGAGTCCTTCACAAGGACTTGAAGCCGGCGAATATCCTGGTTGTGCCCGGAAGTGCCGTTCCCGGAACTAACGACGCATGGCAGATCAAACTCGCCGACTTCGGCAGCGCTTCTTTATTCGATCCCTCGCGGCTGCGTTCGTTGGGAATCACCAACCTGGGATTCACTCAAACCGCTTCGCTCGAAACCCACCAGCAGTTAACCGGAACGCTGATGTATCTGGCCCCTGAAGTTCTAGCCGGCCAATCGCCCAGCGCCGGCGCCGACGTTTACGCTCTCGGCGTCATGCTCTACCAGTTGACCATCGGCGATTTCCGCAAGCCGCTGGCCCCAGGCTGGGAAGCCGAGATTCAAGATCCCCTGCTTCGTGAGGATATTGCCGATGCCGCCTGCGGCGATCCTGCCCGCAGGCTCAACAGCGCCGCCGATCTGGTCGAGCGCCTGCTTACTTTAGAGCAGCGCCGCATCCGCCGCGACGAACTGGAAGCTGCCGAGCGTCGCGCGAAAACCGCCGAGAACAAGCTGGCACAGGCACGGGCCCGCCGCCCTTGGGTTGTGTTCGCGGTGGTCGCATTGGCCGCCGGACTCGCCGTCAGCTTTACGCTTTACCGCAGGGCGACCCGCGAACGCGACAACGCCAACCGCCAGACCGCGATTGCCAGCTCCATCAACCATTTTCTCTCCGACGATCTTCTGGGCCGCGGCAATCCCTTTGTCAGCGGCAAGTCCAGCGAGTCGCTCATGGACGCCATCAAGCAAGCCTCGCCCAGCATCGATCGAAAATTCAAAGATGAACCACTGGTCGCCGCCCGTCTCCACCAAACCATTGCCCGGGCCCTCGATAACCGGACCGATTACCCGGACGCCCGCCAGGAATATGATCGCGCCGCCGCCCTCTTCAAGCAGGCAGATGGCGATCTATCGCAGGACGCAATCATCGTTCAGCTCCAGCGCACCACGCTCGAAGCGCGCAGCTACGAGAAAGACTCGCTCCCTTTAGCGAAGTCCATCCTCCAGCAACAGGAAGCCCTGATTGCCAGGCTGCCTCACCCGCGGCCCGACTTGCCAGTCTGGCTGTCGTCGGCGAAGGGAATGGTGGCGCTGATCGATAACAACGCCAAGTCCGCGGCGGAAAATTTCCAGGCCGCAGTCGACCAGGCCAACGCGTTTCCCGAATTCGACGAGAGCGCGCGCCTGACCTTCAAGCAACGGCTGGGTTTTTCCTACATTCGCTTAGGAGAGGGCGCGAAAGCGGAGCAGACGTTTCGCGATCTCATTGCCGCCTTTACTCGCGTCGTGGGTCCGGACAGCCCCCATGTGTTGCGCGTTCGTCTGAATCTGGCGCAGGCCTTCATGATTGAGAAGAAATACTCGGACGCGGTGCAAGAGGCCAACAGCATTTATCCCGAATTCGTGTCGCAGCTCGGTCCCGACCACGAACTCACCATGCAGTTGCTGGCGACGCGGGCCCAGTCGGAAGGCAGCCTCGAACTTTGGGACGACGCCATCCGTGACGACCTGGCCATCCACGCTCTCGCCGTCCGCAAGCAAGGCCCGCTTTCGTTCTTCGCCATCGCCACGCTCACCGACGCCTCTCTCGCGCAATGCCGCTCAGGGCGTTATCGCGAAGGCGAATCGAACGCGCGTGCCGCGTATGAGAGCTCGACCAGGGGATTTGGCTCGCGCGCCGGATTGACCGGAGCTACCGCCGATACGTTGGCCAGTTGCCTGATCGGCTTGGGCAAATTAGACGAAGCCGCGACCCTCCTGCAGCAAATCGACATCCCGGTCGTGGCCCAACTCACCGGCGATCCCGACTGGGGCGCAGGCGTAACGTTAGAGCGAGCCGAAATCGCTTATCGCCACCACGACTACCAGGCAGCTCACACTTACGTCGAGAGCGTAGCTCCAGTGTTTACCCGCAAAGATGCCGAGGCCTATCAGAAGCGCGCCTTCGAAACCCTGAAAGCCGCACTCGACAAGGCTTCACCGCGGAACTGACTTAAATTGGATTCCGTTGGGACCGCAGGCTAGGAAAAATCTGGAGCGGGAGACGGGGGTCGAACCCGCGACATCGACCTTGGCAAGGTCGCGCTCTACCACTGAGCTACTCCCGCTCAACTCGAAAATTATACCGCATCCGCACTCCCCGGCGCGGTTCCCAGAAACCAAAGTGCATCACTCTGACGCTGGCAAAGAAAAACCATAAACCACGAAGGACACGAAGTATCACGAAGGAATTCATTTGCAAGTGTTTCCTTCGTGTACCTTCGTGTCCTTCGTGGTTGATGGTTCGTTGAATTACGCGAACTCCAACTCAATCTTCTTCGCCTCCCGGTCCAGCTTCGCGATCCGAAAACTCCGAACCTGACCCGCCCGCGCCGGTTCTGGCTTGGCGGGCCCGCTTGGCCCACTCTTCCACCGCGCCTGCAGCATGGAACTCAACGAAGACAGATCCGCCTTCGTGTCCTTCGGCGCCTCACTCTTGACCGGAGCCGCCTTGCTGACCCTGCAGGTCGCATGAATCCCCTCGCCCAACTCCACCCGCGCCGACCCGCCCGATTCGTCCATCAGCCGCCCCGTCACGACATCGCCTTCGTTGTGCTCGGCGATATACTCGTCGAGCCCGGTCGGCACTAGCTGCTTCATGCTCAACCGCATCTGCCGCTTTTCGGGATCGATCGCGACGACCAGCGCCTGCACCACCTGCCCAACCCGCAGCACGTCCGCGGGCTGGTTGATCCGTTTCTCCGCGCTGATCTCGCTGACGTGAACCATGCCCTCCACTCCCTCAGCCATCTGCACGAATGCGCCGAACTTGGTCAGACTCGTCACTGGACCTTCGATCGCCGATCCCACCGGAAAACGCTGCGGCGCGTCGACCCACGGATCCCCCAACGCCTGCTTCAGCCCCAGCGAGATGCGCCGCTCGCCCGCACTCACCTGCAGGATCACGACCTCCACCGTCTCGCCCGGCTTCACCACGTCGCTCGCCTTCCGGACCTTGCCCTTCGACCACGACATCTCGGAGATATGAATCAACCCCTCGATGCCGGTCTCCAGTTCCACGAACGCTCCAAACTCCATCAGCCGCGTAACCGTGCCCCGCACCCGATCGCCCGCCTTGAACTTTTCTGGAACGGCGTCCCACGGCTGCGGCTGCAGCTGCTTCAATCCCACTGAAATCCGTTTCTTCTCGCCCTCTGACCCAACCTTCAGCACCTTCACTTCAATCGCCTGTCCCACGGAAAGCACATCCGCCGGCTTGTTCACCCGCCCCCAGGCAATGTCGCTCACATGCAGCAGCGCATCTACTCCTCCGAGATCGACGAACGCGCCATAGTCGGTCAGGCTGCGCACCGTGCCGCTCACCGTCTCGCCTTCTTTGATCTGCGAGTAGAACTTGTCCTTGGCCGAGCGTTCTTCTTCCTCCGCCACCGCGCGTCGATCAACCACCACATCTTCATCCGTGACGTCGAGCTTGATGATGCGGCACCGGATTTCCTGCCCCACCAGCTTCTCCATGTCCGCCGCCTCGCGAACTCCGCTGCGAGAGGCCGGCATGAACGCCCGCACCCCCACGTCGACGCTGAACCCGCCTTTGATCACGCCGGTCACCGTCCCCAGAACGGTGGTCTTGTCGGCAAACGCTTTTTCCAGCCCCGTCCAATCCATGGGCCGCTCGACCTTGAACCGCGACAGCTCGTAGTACCCATCCAGATCGCGCCCTTTAACCGTCACCAGGCACTTGTCCCCCGGCTTCAACGTTTCCCCTTGCAGCGCGGCCAGCGGCAAAATTCCTTCCGACTTGTATCCGATATCGAAGAACACCGACTCGGCGTTCACGGCAATCACCGTCGCCTGCAGTTGTCGGCTGCCTTCCGTCTTGCGGGAATGGCTCTTGGTGTACTGCGACAGTATGTCGCCGAACGACTCGGTGTTCTCGACAGCAGGCTGGGTTTCAGGAGTTTCTGGATTGGAGGTCAGTGGATCAGCCATGAATGGTGACAGCCCTTCGCCGCGGGAATTAGGAGTAAGTAGGATAGCATCGCTGACGGGCTCGGCGGGCACCTTGGAGTTTATCCTCTCCAATCTAACATCGACCGATCAACGGGAATTTAGGTCGAGGCGTCCCCCGTCCCGCAACGGGGGGCGCCCGTTTTGGTACAACGGACGTTCGTAACCACGCATCCCACTTGCACTCAGGGCGAACGAAAGCGCATGATAATCACAGAGTTAATAGGTTGACAGCGCCATGGCTCGCTGCAACAATACGTCCTTCTTCCCCCAGGGAGCGGTGAATTGCAAGTCCTTGACGCCTCTGGCCGATACAAAAATAGCACTATCGAACTGCGGACCCGGGCCAATACTGCAATCGACAATATTCAAGTTTGGGAACATTCTCGTATGGAATGGGACCAGCTTGGAAAAACGCTTGCGAGGTTTACAGGGGCAGAAAGGGTGAGCGACGCATGCCCTGTGTACAACTGCCACGGACTGACCTTCGGCAGCCGCCGAACGCAGGTGACCCATTCCGTTCTCCCAATCTTGAAAGAGGACGGATTCGATCCTATTTCGGAGAAGGATGCGCGGGCAGGGGACATCGTGATCTATTCCAATGCACGCGGAGAGGTCGTTCACTCGGGGTTCGTAGTTGCGCGAAAGTCAGTTGAAATAATAATGGGAACCCAGTCGATCATTCCGGTCATCTGGAGTAAGTGGGGAAAGAGCTACGAGATGATCCACGCTGTCGGCGAATGTCCGTACCTTGAGGAAGAAGGTAATTACCCTACGTATTACAGACTGCAGCGGTGGAAGCCAGCATGAGCCTTATTGCATCAATCGGACCGTTTTCATTGGCGACGGACTCCGCCAAGGAAGCTGTGCTCGTGGCCAACACGCCAACTTTCCTGCTAGAACGGTTGCGGAAGGACGTAGCCGTTCAGACCGTGTTGGACAATATGACCGGGGCAGAAATCGTAGCTGCACTACGTGACGCATTAGCCCGCGCGCCAAGAGGCCCAGCCGAACTCGTGCCTGCTTACGTCTATCTCGTTGCCCTATCCAGTGCTGATCCCCAGGACCGAGAGTTGTGGAAGCAGATTTCCTCGCTTGATCTCTCGGGCTTAGAGTGGGGAAATACGATCAGAGCCCTGATTTCGGCCGAAGCCGTTTCTACTACAGCTTTGGAGTTTCCTGTCTGCGATAAGCCGCGCACATGAGGGTTCAATTCGCACTGTGTGCTCAAACTGCCTCGGTTGATCGTTCGTCCAACCGAATCAGCGTTTTTAACGTCATAGATCACGTACCGACAACGACTCTCCCTATCATTTTGCCGTCTGTCACCTTCGTCTCAATCTTTGAAAACGATCGCAACGAAGCTGCAAATTTCAAGGGTGTCTTCGAAGGCAGAATAAACGACAAAACCATCGTGCGGGGTGAAGTACCCGTGAGTTTCGTTAATGGCCGATTAGCCCGCGTGCTTCTCACCCTTAACAGTATCCCCATCAACGAGCACGGCACCCTATCTTTTCGACTAGAGATTCCTGGTATGGTTACCGCGGCGGTCCAGGTCCCGATCGTTAATCTCGGTACCCCGCAGGTCGCTTCTCCGCCCGTGATCGCCTAGCCCTGCTCACGGTAGAGGGTGTCAGTGCCCCACCCACTGCGGGTCTTCTTCCGGGCGCACAATCTGTCCATCGCGCATGTGGATGATCCGGTCGCCGTACTTGGCCGCCTCCGGATTATGCGTGATCATCAGCACCGTCTGCCCGAGTTCCTGATTTGACTTGCGCAGCATGCCGAGCACGACGTCCGAGTTCTTCGAATCCAGGTTGCCTGTGGGCTCGTCGGCCAGCACTACCGCCGGCTTGTTGATGAGCGCGCGCGCCAGCGCCACGCGTTGCTGTTCGCCTCCGGAAAGTTCCGACGGGCGATGTCCGAGGCGCTTGGACAGTCCAAGAAGGTCAGTGATGCGGTCGAAGTGCGCGGGATCCCCGTCGCCATTCCCCGATATTTCCCGGGCGATCACAATATTCGACCGGGCGTCCAGCGTGGGCAGCAGGTTGAATTTCTGGAATACGAAGCCAATCTTGCGCTTGCGCATGCGGGTCCGTTCTGCGTCGGAGAGTGTGGCCAGGTCGTCGCCGTCCAGCACCACGCTGCCGCCATCGGCCCGCGTCAACCCGCCCAGCAAATAAAAGAGCGTCGACTTCCCGCTCCCCGACGGGCCCACCACGCTGACGAACTCGCCCTTCTGCACGCTGAAGGAAATGCCGCGCAGCGCCTCCACCTCAATTTTGCCTACGTGATAGGTCTTCCGCAGGTTTTTTGCTTCGATGAATGCTTCGGCCATGCCTGTAAGAATCTTACACGAAGGCTTATACCCAGTGCGGTCCCGCACTGTGTCACTAATCAAAGCGTATCGGGGAGAACACGCAAGCCTCGGTGAGGAAAGCTAGAAGCTAGTAGCTAGCCGCTGACTCACGCCGCGCCGATCTGGTTCGAAATCTGCGGAGGTCGCTGTTGCAGCCGCTTGGGCCCGCGTTTCCGCACCAGCAAGAGCCGGACGCGCTCCAGCAGATCGACCGGCGCGTACATTCCCTTGGTCAGGAAAACGTCGGCCTGCGAGTCGTGATCGTAAATCCGAACCTTGCTGGAGATGAGAATCGCCGGGGTGTGCGGCGACAGATCTTTGATTTTGGCGATCAATTGCGGCCCGTCCAGTCCCGGCATTGCCATGTCGGCGATCACCAGGTCGACTCCGCCTTCCATAAAGCGCGCCAGCGCTTCTTCTCCCCGCGAAAAACTCGACACGCGGTAGCCGCGGGTTTCCAGCATGATTTTGCGGTGGGAGAGAGACTGCTCGTTGTCGTCTACACACAGGATCGTGCGCTTGGGTTTCATCAGCCTTCCGCACTCTGTCGCGCGATACCGCACCGGCGGGTCGCAATACCAACAGAGGCTTTTCTCTATATGAAGAATGTCAGAGCGAAATGAATCCTACCGGGAAGCGTGCCCACTGTAAAGTAGCGTCGATGCCAATGGGACTTCTTGGCCATTGATTATTTCGCGAGACGGTGCGCCGCTGTGTTTGCCGCACCTTGCGCAACTTGAGTTAGAGGAACACTTCGCCGCGCATTACTTCGATCGCGTTGCCCCCAACGCGCACGTTAACTATCCGGTTATCGCCGGTATTTTTCCGCTGGCTATCGTGGAATGTCGCGCGCACAAAAATCCGGCTCGGCCGCTGCATCTCGATCCCTTGCTCGATCAGAACTCGCTCGTCCGCTTTGGCCACTCCATGCGCCACCATCCACGCCGCCGCGCACCCTGCCGCCGAACCCGTGGCCGGGTCCTCGCCGTTGTAGAACAGCATCCGGGCGTGCAAACGGGCTGCCGGATCGACGGTTTCACGCGCCACGAAGTACAGAAATTTTCCGCCCGTTTTTTCCAGATACTCGCCAGCCCGGTTCTGGTCGACCCGCAATTTCTGGATCACCGCCAGCGATTTCAATGGAGCGATGGTGTAGGCCAGCCCCGTCGACACCGTCTCGATCGGCAGGGACGTGTCGAAATCGTCTACCTGCAATCCGGTAGCTCGCGCCACCGCCTCGCCGTCATGCTGCATTCCAAACACCGGATCGATCTGCGTCATCTCACCGAACGCCGCCTCTCCCGTTGTCGCTTCAAATTCAACCGGAACTTTTCCCACGTTCAATTCCAGCGTGATCTCCTTCGCCCCGGACTCTCCGCGCAACGCGAACGCCGTTCCCAGCGTGGGATGTCCCGCAAACGGCAACTCTTCCTGCACCGTGAAGATTCGCACCCGCACACCGCGTTCGCGCTCGGTGTCCGCGTCGCGCGGAAGGACGAACGTCGTCTCCGACAGATTCATCTCTTTCGCGATCGCCTGCATCTCTGTATCGCTCAAGCCGCGGCCGTCAAAAAATACCGCCAGAGAATTTCCCTCCAGTGGCCGGGAAGAAAACACATCCCACTGCGCCATGTTCAGCCGCCGCGCTGCCTTACTCATAAACATCCCCACCAACCCGTGATTTCCCTAAACCGCAAAGCCGAACCCACCACGACCCTACTGTTTTTTCTTCGCCGGCAAATATTTTTTCTCGATCGATGCCACCACCACATAATTGGGATCGACCATCTCGTTCAAATGGATCTTCCCCACCTTCGACAAGAGTTCATAAGCATCCAGTTCCGACAAACCGTAATCCTTGTGAATCCAATGCACCAGTTCGGTCAATGCAATCCGCGTCGCATCTTCCAGCGGACGGTACGCGCCCACCGTCATGATCGCGTCATCATTTTCAAACTGCGGCCAATCAATCCTCCGCCCCTTGATCACGCTCACCTGCACTCGCGCCTTCAGCGGCACCTCGACCGCCGATCCCGCCGCTTCGCCATCGCCCATCGCTGCATGCCCGTCACCCAGATACAGCAACCCGCCCTTCACATTCACCGGAAAATAAACCGTGTTCCCCACACTGGCCTCGGGAGAATCCATGTTCCCGCCAAACTCCGCCGGCACAATCGAACTCCGCGCCTCCCCATTCGCCGGCGCTACTCCGATACACCCAAAGAACGGATGCATGGGAATCTTCACCGAGAAATCCGTATCCATGGCTTTGAACGTCGCTGTGTTGGCCGCATAATCAATGTGATAAAACCACACCCGCTCCGGCAGTTCGCCGCCCAACATCGGCGTGTAGTGCGACGAACTAATCGAGCCGAACCCCGGTGAGAACGCACCCACCCCATACTCTCCGTCGACCTGCAAGTCGAGAATTTTCACCGCCAGCGTATCCCCGGGTTCAGCCCCGTCCACGTAAAACGGCCCGGCCAGCGGATTGTCCCCCTTGGCCATGCTGAGCGTGTCCCCCGGCTTTTTGAGCCCGTTGCCAAAACAGTCGAGCGTGTTCGTGTCCAGAATGTCCCCCGGCTTCAAACGCAAAACCGGTTCTGCCGTCGCAAACAGATATTTCACATTGGCAGTCGTAGTCGTGTAGTGAACCACGTTCTGCGCCCAACCCGAACCCGCCAGCAGCCCAAGAACAACCACGCGAGCAATCACGGCCCCTCCTGAAATTTCGCAGTGACAGATAAGTCGTGCCGTGATTGTAATAGAAGCCCCGGATGCCCCATCCTTCTCTCGCCGTTCTTTGGCGAGAGAGGGTGGGGATTTTGACGTTGAAGGCTAGACCACCCATTAAGCTGAGGAGGGTTTTGAGCGCCCGGCCTGCTAACAACAGTTGCCTTTGGCTGCTAGCGCAACTTTATTGCGCGGCAACCGTCGGAACGATTTCGCACACGGCGGTGTCGAAACCACATCGAACTACAAGCCGCACGTTCTTGGTAACCTCGGCTCCGTCTGATGACGGCTTAAATCGCCATTGTGAGAGTTGCTGTGTTATCGGAGGCCCTAGTACTTCTAGCTGCTGGCTTAGCGCCACATCCTTAACGTCGCCGCCAGGACCTATGTGGAGTTTCGCGACGACCCACAGGACTAACCGTTGTTGAAGCTTCCACGGTATTGGGTCCAGGGTACATTGAACACATCCATCCGGCAAACCAACCCGAAAGGCCGGAGCGGTCGGTCTCATGGTCCCCGTTTGGACAGGTTGAGCGGGGCCAGAGGGGCCGCTGGAGCGCGGCTGCGGCTGCTGTGTTATCGTTGCCGGACCACATTCGACGAATTCTGCAACCGTACAAGCGCTGTTCTGGGTGAGAGCCCAAACCTGGCTCATCGTGCCATCCTGCGGCAGAGCCCAGTACTGTTCGTGTTCTCCATAGAGAGATTCCACGGTACCGTCCCACATATAGCAACCCTGGCGGTTACAACCTCCAAACTCCGTCGGCCCGCTTGTTCCGTGCACCCACGTCTCGCCATCTTTCGAATGTAGCGTGAGCGGTACACCATAGCCGCCGCCCGTATCGCGATGCACGAGCTCCATGCCGAATGCCCAGTACTCGCCGCCATGCACAAATACCCACCTTGCAAGCTCTCGATTTGTGGCGTCGTTCCTCTGGTGTACTACGTGCCAAGATTTGCCGGCGTCATGGGTCACGAGAAAAACGTCCTCAATTCCGGGTTGGCGGCGAATCATGAGGTAGTTAGACGCGTCGAGGGCCGCAACTGTGAGAACTTGGGTGAAGGGGCGCAGCTCTTCGCTACCCAATGCAGCAATATCCTCCCAGTGGTCGCCCCCATCTTGAGTCAGCTTGACCGAGCCGTCCATGATTGCAGGTTGTCCCCAAAGCCGTGGATCCCGGTTGCTATCCCCACCAATCACAGCGATACCGTCGTCCGCATCGAAAAAAGAAAATGCCCACACGGTGTCAGCGGCATTGTGGGCTGTCCAGGTCTTTCCGCCGTCTGTGGTGGACAGCAGTCGTCCGTTCGTTCCAGTGGCGTGCCCAACTTTCTCGGTGATGAAGCCTATGTCCAGCAGTGTCGCTCCACTTGCGTTCTGATGTCGCAGATTCCACGAGGTTCCGCCGTCAGAGGAAGACGCGATCATCTCGTTGTCCCCGCACACCCAGAAGACGTTACCGACGGCAGTGATGTTCGCAGCTCTGAATGGAGGAGCAATCTTGGCCCAATTGCTTCTGAGAGACGTGGGGACTCGTGCCGGTGGCGCCGCAGGGATGGGTTTCTTTGCGGCACAGCCGCTCATAAGAACACTCAGAAGAACGGCCCACACACCGACTTGCAGCTTTGACGCCATGCCGGAACGGAACGACAGACTCATGCCGGGGATTATAGCCTTGTTCGTCATCTTCGCGGTCGTGAGCACACGTCCGCGACAACTGTTTGAGAAGCTAGCTACCTTTCTTTCTGCCGGGCGTAAAACCGCTGCACCTTCGCCCGGTTCCCGCAGCGCGTCATGTCGCACCAGCGCCGGTGATGGTTCTTGCTCGTATCCAGAAAAAACCATTCGCATGTTTTTGAAAAGCACGCCCGCGCATACTGCAACTGGTCCGACGCCAGCAGATCGGCGGCCGCTCGTGCAATCGGCCAGAGCACGCTGTCGAACTCAGCCAGGTCGTCATAGCTCCACTCGAAGCCGCTCTTTATCGCCACCAGCCGCATGTGCCCCGCCGCGGTTTGAACGTCGGCATTGAGCCGCGCGAGAGCCGCCGGCGGCACCGGCCGCTTGTTCATGATCGCCCAAAAAACATCGTGGATCGCCTCGCGCAGCTCTCTTCCCCAGATCAAGACTTCCTGCGCCTGCTCCGGATGGGCCCGGCTGCGCTCGTAGAGCCGGTCCACCTGCCGCGAATCCAGCAGCCCGGCATCTTCACCGAACCGGACCAGGTCCACATAACTTTCCAGCAATTCTTTCGGCTTGATGTGACGATCGTCGAGCGTATTGACGAAGTCGAGACAGACGTTGCCCGCGATCAGATCAAACCGCGCCGGACGCCGTCGCACGACTTTCCTGGCATCGTTGGTTTCTGTCAGAGGCTCTCCCTTCGCAACCTATTATCTAACCATTAAAACACACTTGACAAGTTAGGCGAGATCCTCTACGATCCACCTAACCTATGAAACATGGTTTAGAGGTTAGATCATGATCAGTCATCAGGCGACGCAAATTATGGTCCTCGCCCGCAGCGGCAGGTTGCCGAACGAAAAGATGATTAACATTGGAGGCAGACCCGTGATCGTGCCCAACCCACGCCAACCCGCACCCGGCCGCAACCGCGCCTACTCCATTCAACTTGCGCTGGCCTTCGCTGCCATCTATCTCGTCTGGGGATCGACGTACCTCGCGATTCGTTACGCGGTCGAAACCATTCCGCCGCTGGTCGCCGCGGGCGTCCGGCACTCCATCGCGGGCGCGATTCTTTTTGCGTGGGCGTGGGCGCGCGGGTTTCGTCCCACGCGCGCGCATTGGACTGCGGGACTCGCATTGGGTGCGCTTTTCTTCTTGATTGGACACGGCTCGCTGCACTGGGCCGAACAGTATGTGGGATCGGGACTGGCGGCGCTGCTCATCGCGACTGAACCCATGTTCATTCTGGTTCTGGCCTGGTCGGTGGGCCAGCAGAAGATCAGCCGGCTCAGCGCGCTGGGCCTGGGTTTGGGCGTGCTCGGTGTGGCCATGTTGACAGGGGTAGAGCTGACGGTCAAAGGATCAAGCCTGCTCGGCCTGCTGGCTGTGCTTGTGGGATCGCTGTCCTGGTCGGTGGGCGTGGTGATCTCTCCCCGGCTCAGGTTGCCCAACGATGCGCTGGGACGCACCGCGCTCCCCACCATCTGCGGTGCGGTCATGCTGCTCGCGGCCGCCGGACTCACGGGGGAGTTTCATGCCACGCACTGGGCGAGCATTTCTCTCAAGTCAATGTTGGGTCTGGCGTATCTGGTCATCTTTGGTTCCGTGGTCGCGTTCACTTCGTACACATGGCTGCTGCAGAAGTGTCCTCCGGCCTTGGTGGCGACGCACACCTATGCGAATCCAGTGGTGGCCGTGTTCCTGGGATGGTTTCTGGCTTCCGAACCGCTGACCATGCGAGTGGTGCTGGCCTCGGTGGCGATCCTGGCGGCGATTGTGCTGATCCGCAAGGGTGAGCGCAGCGTGGCGGTCAAGGGGCCTGGCATGATCTCACCGGGCGCTGAAATCCCGACGCAGGAATGTGCTTAAGTAGGGCCAGCCTCTGCTGCAAGCTTCGACAAAAATCAAATCCCCACTTTTCGCGCACAGAACGCGCGAGAAATGGGGCACCCGCGGCTGTGCACTTTCGCGCGCGCTAGTTTCGGCTTCTGCTTAGGTGACGGTCAGGGTGAGAGTGTGGCTGGTTCCACCGCTGTTGCAACCGAGGGAAGACGAGTTTCCGCCGGGAGTGTGGACCGCCACCGTGGCTGTTCCAGGACCGGAGATCACCGCCGGTGTGAGCGTGACTTCCACCTCTTTGCTGCTTAGGACCAGCGTCGGGACGGTTGTCCCGTTGATCATGACAACGGAGGACGCGAGCAGGTCACTGCCATTCACGGTGAGCACAAATCCCTGCTGCACCTGATTGAAGGTGATGGTGTTGGCAGAAAGAGACGAGACGGATGGAGCGGGACGGGCGCTTCCGCACAGAGGATTCAGTGCATTGCAGCCTGTAAATAGAAGCACGGCGAGCAGCAACGTGCTGAGCGGCCGGAAGGAAGCGCTAATTTGTTTCATACTTGCATCGTACACCGGGGGAATGGGTCGCGCACCGATTTAGAAAACGGAAGTAACACGGATGGACTCCCGGTTGTTTCGAGGGTGAATCGATGACAGCCATAGCCAACCAAGGTTGAGCCTTGATGAAAGCCCCGTCGTATTTTAAGAATTTACGATCAGCGGTTGTGGTCGCGGCGGCGGAGGTAGTCGATGAACATCTGTTCGACGGGCTTGTCGTATGCGATGAGGACGTGGCGGACGGTGTGTCCGCTGACGAAGTGGCAGACTTCTTCGGCGAGATTCTTGGCGTGATCGCCGGCGCGCTCCAGCGACTGGGTCATGAAGATAACTTGCAGGCTGGCCTGGCGATGCACGTTCTCGGGATTCTCGATGTGGCGCAGGAAGATGAGGTTGCGCAGGCGGTCCATCTCGGCGTCGGCGCGGAGGACGTCGATGGCCTTGCCGATTTCGCGGGCGGAAAATGCGCCGCCGCAGTCGGTCAGCATTTTTTCGAGGATGGTGGCCATCTGGGTGAGGTCGCGGGTGTCTTCGGGGTCGATGCGTCCGCTGACCGAGAGAGCGCTGTTGGCGAAGCTGAGCAGGAGGTCGCCGATGCGCTCGAGGCCGATCATGAACTTCATGCAGGCGAGGAGTTCGCGGGCCTCGGCGGGGCCGACTTCGGTGATGGCGGTGGTCACACCGTTGTCGATCTCCGTGTCGAGGGTGTCGAGTTCGCGCTCGCGCTGGCGCAGGGAGTTGAGCAAAGCGCTGGAGCCAGTGGCGATGCCTTCGGCCGCGGCACCGGCGGCCTCCTTCGCCATGTTGCAGGCTTCCACGGTGCGGCGCACGATGTAGTGATGGGCCGGTTCGGGTTCGGGAGGCTTGATCGCGGTACTCATAATTGTGTCCGGGCGGCGAGACCGCGGGCGACGAGGTGGACGTGCGGAATCGTCGTCGCGATTCTGCCGTTCATGTGGTTGGATGGCCAACGCCTAACAATAGTTTCTTCTGTGGACATTGTGGTTAATAAGCTGTGAATTTTCCGTCATTTTTCGTGTGATCCGCGCGATCCGAGTGACCTTCCAGATCATTGTCGGACAAGACGGAACAATTGCAAGGGGAAACTGATGTAGGAAGTCAAAGTCCCCGTCCCAACGAACGGAGTCAAAGTCCCCACCCTGTCGCAAAATGCGCGACAAGGGTGGGGCACCCTGTTTCAGGCGGTTGGTAAGGTGAAGAGGAAGGTGCTGCCGTGGCCGAGTTCGCTTTCGGCGCGGATGGAGCCGCCGTGGGCCAGCATGATGTGCTTGGCGATGGCGAGGCCGAGTCCGGTGCCGCCGGATTCGCGGGAACGGGCTTTGTCGACGCGGTAGAAGCGTTCGAACAGGCGCGGCAGGTGCTCGGAAGCGATGCCGGCGCCGAAATCCTGGACATAGAATTCAACTCCGCGCCGAGCCGGACGCGCGCCGAGCAGGATGCGTCCGCCGGAGCGGCCGTACTTCATGGCATTGTCGATCAGATTCGAAAAAACCTGGTGAATGGCTTCGCGATCGGCGCGGACGCTGGGCAGGGAATCGACGGAGCCGGATCCGTGATCGAGGTTCGTCTCGACGATCTGCAAATCTACTTCCTGACTGCGGGCGATCTCGCGGAAACTTTCTTCGGCGTCGTGCAGGAGTTCTATGGGCGGGACCGATTCGGTATCGAAGCGGGTCTCGCCCGATTCCACGCGGGCCAGAGTCAGCAGGTCTTCGGTGAGACGCGACATGCGGGCGGCGTTCTTGCGGATGATTTCGAGAAACTCGCGGTTGGGGCCGGAATTTTCGGAGCTCAGGTCGAGCAGAGTTTCGGAGTATCCCTGGATGGAAGTCAGGGGAGTGCGGAGTTCGTGGGACACGTTGGCGATGAAATCGCGCCGGGTTTTCTCGACGCGCTCGGTCTCGGTGAGGTCGCGGAGCACGGCGACGGCGCCGCCGTCGGGCAGAGGGGCAGCGGTGACATCGTAAGCGCGGCCGGGGACGATGGAGGTGGCGCGCGTGGTCTTGACCTGTTTGGTGGTGGTGGCGGCTTTGACGGCGGCGAGGAAATCGGGATCGCGGATGGTTTCGACCACAGGCGCGTTGAGGCGGGTGTGCTGCGGGACCAGGCGGTCCATGGGCTGGTTGGCCCACTGCACCAGGCCGTCGGAGCTGACGGCGATGACCGCGTCCTGCATGCTGTTAAGCAGAGTTTCGAGCTGGCGCTGGCTGGAGCGCACAGCGGCAAAACTGCGTTCAACCTGTCCGGCGGTCTTGTCGATGGCGGCGGCGACGCGGCCAATCTCGTCGAGGGGCTTGTCTTCGACGCGCGCGCGAAGGTCACCTTGCTCAATGCGCACAGCCACATCGACGATGTGCTCGAGACGGCGCGAAGTAAAGACGGACGCGGTGGCCGCGATGAGCAACGCGATCAAGAAGGCGATGGTCGATCCCCAAATCAGGCGGCGGCGCATCTGCGCCTGTACGACTTCGACATCGGAAAGTGGATAGGCAAGGCGGACCGCGCCGCCGGACACGGGAACGGCAACAAAGAGAAATGGAATGCCGAGAGTGGCGCTGCGGCGCTCGTTCTCGCCGGTCTTGCCGCCGAGGGCGGCGGCGAACTCCGGGCGGGTGGCGTAGCTCTCCATGATCGCGGGATTGGATTCGGAGTCGGCGAGCACTTTTCCGGAGGCGTCGATAATGGTGGCCCGGGCGCCGGCGGCGAGGGCTTCCTGGGCGGCGATTTCAGTCAGCGAGTGACCGCGATCGGTTTCGACACGGTGCGCGAAAAGGAGAGTCTTCTGGGTGAGGTTGCGCTCGATCTCGGTGCGCAGCGAGGATTCCCATGCGCCGCCCAGCATGACGTCGAGAGTGGCGGCGGTGGCGGCGATGACGATCAGGAAGACGGCCAGGAGTTTGAAGAAGATGCGGTTCTTCAATGCGTCCTCTTGCGACAAGCGGAAACCTTGAACCACAAAGGGCACGAAGGTTCACGAAGGAAAAACGTGGCCGGGTTCCTTCGTGTAACTTCGTGTTCTTTGTGGTAAATCAGGTTTGGCATCCTCATCATTTGGGGACCTCGAAGCGGTAGCCGGCGCCGCGGACAGTCTTGAGGTAGCGTGGGTTTTCCGGGTCGGGCTCGATTTTTTCGCGGATGCGGCGGACATAGACGTCGACCGAGCGCGGAGTGACGTAGGCGGTGTCGCGCCAAACGGAGTCGAGGAGATGGTCGCGGCTGAAGACGCGTCCCTTGTGGCGGGCGAAGTAGTCGAGCAGGCGGAACTCGGTGGCGGTGGTGGGAACCAGGGTTCCGCGGACCATCAGGGTCATCGCTGAGGGATCGATTTCGATTTCGCCAACTTTCATGGGGCTGGGCGGCAGCGGGCGCTCGAAGCGGCGCAGCACGGCCTTGACGCGGGCCACGAGTTCGCGCGGGCTGAAGGGCTTGGCGATATAGTCGTCAGCGCCCAGTTCGAGGCCAAGCACGCGATCGGCTTCGCTGCTTTTCGCCGTCAGGAAAATCACAGGAACCGAGGCGAGGCCGGGGGTTTGGCGAATAGTGCGGCAGATTTCAAGGCCGTCTTTGCCCGGGACCATGATGTCGAGCACGAAGAGGGCGGGGCGCTGGCGTTCGGCGTCGGCCAGGACGTTGGCACCGGTGGGGTAGACGCGCACGGTGAAGCCTTCGTTTTCCAGGTGATGACGGACCAGGCGGGAGATGTCGGGGTCGTCTTCGACGACGAACAGGCTTGGTTTCACGGGATTATTGTAAATGGAAAGCAGTTGCCGGTTGCCAGTTGTCAGTTGCCTGCGGGCTTGCGAGGGCCGAATTTCATCGGATTGTAACAATCAGGTTGGCGGAGCGGTCGAGGTGGAAAGTTTTTCCGGGAGGGATGACGGTGGTGGCGCTGTATTCGGTGATGATGGCGGGACCGGGGTATTTTCTCGCGGGTTGGAGGTCGTCTCGATCATAGATCTTCGTGGGGAGTTTCTTGCCTTCGAATAGGACTGGGACTTCGGGTGGGGAGAGCTTGCCGAGCTTTGCTCGGCCCCGACGGCCGAGGGCGGCCGTCTCCACATGGGCTGTTTTCTCCGCAAGACGTGTGGTGGACTTCAGCACGGCGCGGAGGCGGAGAGTCACTAGCTCCAGTTCGCGATTTGCGTGGGCGTAGCCGTAGCGGCGGTGGTGTTCTTGCTGGAAGTCGCGCAGGAGATTTTTGGTGAAGGGGATGTTCAGTTCGTATCCCTGGCCGCGGTAGCGGAGGTCGACGCTGCGGTTGTAAAGCGGACGTCCCGGCCATTCTTCCTGGCGAAAATCTTTTGCGGCGGTTTTTTGCAGGGCGGTGAATCCACGATTCAACTGCTCGGCCGGAATTTTTCCGGAGACGCGCCACAGAACGGTGCGGGAATAGTCTTTGACGACATCGCTGGCGAGGATGCCGAGAGCTGAAAGCGCGCCGGGGAGTGCAGGGACGATGACGTGCGGGATGCTGAGGGCTTCGGCGAGGGCGCAGGCGTGCAGGCCTCCGGCGCCGCCGAAGGCGACGAGGGCGAAGCGGCGCGGGTCGCGGCCGCGCTCGATGGAAACGACGCGGATGGCTTTCTCCATGGTCGCGTTGACCACGCGGAGGACGCCGGCGGCAAATTTTTCCAAAGACAGGTTGGGGTTTTGCTTTTTCAGCCACGCTTTTGTGACTTCGAGCGTGCGCTCGAGATCGAGCGTGAAGTCGCCACCGAGAAATCTGGCCGGCTGGAGGCGGCCGAGGAGGAGATTCGCGTCGGTGACCGTGGGCTGCGTGCCACTTCCGTAGCAGATGGGGCCTGGATCGGCTCCGGCGGATTCGGGGCCGACGTGGAGGACACCGGCGGCGTCGAAGCGGGCGAGCGAGCCTCCGCCGGCACCGACGGTGTGGATGTCGAGCATGGGGACGCTGATGGGGAGGCCGGCGATGTGGGCGTCGGTGGCGGTTTTGATTTCACCTTCGACGAGCGAGACGTCGGTCGAGGTACCTCCCATGTCGAAGGCGATGATGCGGTCGAAGCCGCTGGCGCTGGCGGTCGCGGCGGCGCCGACTACGCCTCCGGCGGGGCCGGAGAGCACGGTGCGGACGGGCTCGCGGGCGGCGGTGGAAAGCGCGGTGATGCCTCCGGAGGATTGCATGACGAAGATGTGGGGACAGGCTTTCGGCCTTCGGCTTCCGGCTTCCGGAGCGGGACGAGCGGGGATTTTCGGAAGCCGAGAGCGGGAAGCCGGAAGCCGCGCCTCTAAGTTTTCTAGATAACGCTGCATGACTGGTTGCAGGTAGGCATTGATGACGACCGTTGACGTGCGTTCGTATTCGCGAAATTCGGGGAGGATTTTATGGGAGATGGAGAGCGGGACGGGGATTGAGGTGAGCGCTTGGGCGACTGCTTCTTCGTTCTTGGGATTGACGAAGGAGAAGAGGAGAGAGATGGCGATGGACTGCGGCTTGGCGGCTTCGAGTTGATTCGCGAGGGCTTGTAGTTCTTGCGGCGTAGGTGAGGTGAGGATTTCGCCGTTGCTGGCCGTGCGTTCGTTGATACCGAAGCGGAGATCTTTGGGGACTAGCGGCTCGATGCGGTCGAAGAAGAAGTCGTAGAGCTTAGGGCGGGCCTGGCGTCCGATTTCGATGGCGTCTTCGAAGCCGGCAGTGGTGACGAGGGCGGTGCGGGCGCCTTTGCGTTCGAGCAGCGTGTTGGTGCCGACGGTGGTGCCGTGGAGGAGGATGATGTCTGGATCGTTCGACGAGGGAACTCCCACCTCTCGCCAAGAACGCGAGACAGGGGGCACTCGGCGGAGTGCTTCGAGGATAGCCTGGGAGGGATCGGCTGGTTTGGAAAAGACTTTCAACATGCGGACACGGCGGGTTGCGGGATCGATCCAGACGCAGTCGGTGAAGGTGCCGCCGGTATCGATGGCGATGCGGAGGGGTTGGGGGCGGCTAGGCATGGAGTCGTCGGAGAGTTAGACTAACACCCGAAATCCCCATAGCTGGCAAAAAGCGGCGAGACCTGGGGCCCCCCGGCTAATTGTGGAGGTTTCGCGGGTCGGCATCACCTGAATAGGGTGAAATAGAGTCGGGCTGGTCTAGAAGAAAAGCAAGGATCACGCGGGTCATCAGTTCCGGCTGTTCAAATTGGATGAAGTGTCCGGCCTTGGGAATGTAATACAGTTTCACATTCGGCATGGTCTTACGATAATCGAGGGCCCCACTCCAGGGGAGGTAATTGCACTCTGAGAACAGAATGATTGCAGGCGTGTGGTTGAGCCGTAAAAGGGCATGCGGGTCGCCAGGCGGTTTATCTGTGTCGTACGCGAGGGCGTTCAATACATAGGGGTTGAAGCCTGGATTGACGTGCGGACCAGAGGCCAGCGAGGTCAAAAAGGGCGGGAGCTTGTCGGAGTCACCCTTGCAAACCAGCGTACCAGCCGTAGGGGCGATGAAGGGAACGAGCAGCTCTTCGGCCTCTCGCTGGGGCAAGAGATTTTGCGCAGCAGCCGGATTGCGGTCCAGCAAAAGTAAGGCAGCCAGTAAGCGCAGGGAAACGAAATCGGGGGACCCTCCATCTGTGCGGCTGAAGTCGGGAACCTCTTGAGACCAATTCCAGATCGAACCGGGGGAATAGAAAACGACTTTGGCGACGCGGTCGGGATATTTCGCCATGTAGCTGGCTGCGAGGGTCGAGCCCCAGGAATGGCCGATGAGAATCATTTTTTTTGCGTCGATCTGTTGGCGTACGGCTTCAAGGTCCTGCACCGCGCGAATGATCGAGTAGTCGCGAACCCTCGGCAGAAAGCCGGAGAGTCCACTGCCGGCTTGATCCAAGAGATAGACGCGAAATCCCTGCGCAGCAAACGGACTGTAGAAGCCGAGATCGAACGGCCCCGTGCGCATTCCCGGGCCTCCGTGAAGGAACACGATGGGCTCAGGTCTTGCGGCAACGCCGGCGGGTGGGTCGTACTCGCTGTAGGCGATGCGCGAACCGGTTGGAAGCTGCCAGTACCGCGTATTGTCAAAAGGAGCGGTGTCGGCAAGTCGGAGAGGAGACGGCCTTAGAACCGCGAAGTAGAGAGCGGCAACGAAGATCGCCGTCAGGATTCCACTAAAGGCGGCGGCAAACCTCGCCCGCTTGGTGGCGCGCCAGATTATTGCCCCGAGCCAGGCTCCACCCCACGCAACCAGAGCAAATGCTAGCGTGGCAGTCAATGCCAGTAGGGGAATGCTCGCTGACCAGGCCGCCAGGAAATACGACGCGAGCCCGGAAGCGCATAGAGCCGCCACAAACACAATCAGCAAGACGACGGCAGCAATTCCCCGGAGGGACCATAGCTTCCAAGGAGGCATGGGAGTATCCGTCGGCGGGATTATACCTATTCCCGGAGGACTGTGTTGAGGACTATCCCTTGGTGGTGAACGCCAGGGTCAGCAGCGTTTTTTGTTCTACTTCGTGGGCTTTGCTGCTTCCCGTGGCGGGGCTGGGGCCGGAGCTGCGTTTTACGGTCAGGACGGGGCGGTCGCCGGCTATGCGCTTCAGGCGGGGGAGCATGTTGAAGAGTGCGCCCATGTTAGCGGGCTCTTCCTGGACCCAGACGATGTCGGCGTTTTTGCCGTGGCGGTCGAATTCGGCGACCACCTCTGCTTCGGGGAACGGGTAGAGCTGTTCCAGGAAGACGATGGCGGTGGTGGTGTCTTTTCTTTTTTTGCGTTCGTTCTGAAGTTCGTGGCCGATTTTTCCGGTGCAGATCAGGATGCGGTCGGCTTCTCCGACTTCGGTGTCGGGGATGACGGTCAGGAAATTCTTGTTGGTGAAATCCGCTATGGGCGAACTAGCGTCGGGATGCCGCAGCATGCTCTTTGGAGTGAAGACGACTAAGGGCTTGCGCCAGTGGCGCAAGGCCTGGCGGCGCAGGAGATGGAAATATTGCGCGGCGTTGCTGGGTTGCGCGATCTGGATGTTGTGTTTGGCGGCGAGTTGGATGAAGCGTTCGATTCTCGCGCTGGAATGTTCCGGTCCCTGGCCTTCGTAGCCGTGAGGGAGCAGCATCACGAGGCCGGAGAGCAGGTTCCACTTGGCTTCTCCGGCACTGATGAACTGGTCGATGATGGCTTGCGCGACGTTGACGAAGTCGCCGAACTGGGCTTCCCAGAGCACGAGCGATTCGGGATAGTCGCGGCTGTAGCCGTATTCGAAGCCGAGAACGCCGGCTTCGGAAAGTGTCGAGTTGTAGATTTCGCAGCGAGCCTGACCGGGCGCGATGTTCTCGAGAGGGACGTATTCGTTCTCGTTTTCGATGTCGGTGAGGACGGAGTGGCGCTGGTTGAAAGTGCCGCGGCGGGAGTCTTGTCCGCTGAAGCGCACGTGCGTGCCGGTTTTCACGAGGCTGGCGAAGGCCAGCGCTTCGGCCATGCCGTAGTCAACGGGACGCTTACCGGCGCCCATCTCGGCGCGCTGTTCGAGAAGCTTCTTCACTTTCGGGTGAATGTGGAAGCCGTCGGGATACGTGGTGAGGCGGGTGGTGAGCTCGGATATTTCGTCCGACGAGAGTCCGGTTTCGACTTCAAACTCAGGCTTGTAGAGGCCGCCATAGTAGCTGTTCCAATACTGCGGCAGGTCGCGCATCAGCGGTTTGTGCTTGATGCTGCCGGCTTGTTTCTGCGCGGCTTCGAACTCGGCCTTGATGGTGGCGGCTTGCGCTGGCGCGTCGGTGGCGCCGATATCGTCGGCGTAGATTTCCCACAGCGGCGGATGCTCTTTGATCTTCTTATAAAGAAGAGGTTGCGTGATCGTCGGATCGTCGACCTCGCTGTGGCCGTGACGGCGGTAGCCGATTAAATCGATGACCACGTCGGTGCCGAACTTGTAGCGGTACTCGGTAGCGATGCGAGCGACGCGCACGACGGCGTCAACGTCTTCGCCATTGACGTGGAAGATGGGAATCGACTGGCGGCGCGCGATGCAGGCGGCGAAACGCGTGGAGTGCTCTTCGGTGTAGCTGGTGGTGAAGCCGAGCAGATTGTTGACGATGACGTGAATCGTCCCGCCGACGGTGAAGCCGGGAAGGTCGGCGTAGTTCATGGTCTCGGCGAGGATGCCTTGTCCGGCGAAGGCGGCGTCGCCGTGGACTAACAGCGGGAGATATTTTTCGCGTCCGCCTTCGCCGGTGCGGTCCTGCTTGGCGCGCGTGCGGCCGACGGTGACGGGGTCGACGGCTTCGAGATGACTGGGGTTTGAGACCAGGTGGATATGAACTTTTCCGCCGCTGCGCGTCGAGTATTCGCCAGTCGCGCCCATGTGATATTTCACGTCGCCGGAACCGAGAACGCTGCGCGGGTCGACGTCTTCGAATCCGGCGAAAATTTCCTGGGGCGGGCGTTGGGCGACATGGGCGATGACGTTGAGGCGGCCGCGGTGGCTCATGCCCATGACTAATTCGGCGGCACCGCGCCGGGCCGCGGTGTCGAGAACTTCGTCGACCAGCGGGATGAGAGCGGTCACGCCTTCGAGCGAGAAGCGTTTGCTGCCGAGATAACGCTGCTGCATGACCTGCTCGAAGATGTCGGCGCGGATGAGCAGGTCGAGAATGCGAGCCTGATCTTCTTGCGGAGGCTCGGCTTCCATCTGCTCGTAGATCCAGCGGCGGCGTTCAGGGTTGTAGATATGGTTGATTTCGACGCCGATGGTGCTGGAGTAAATGCCGCGGGCTTCGCGGGCGTATTCGCCGTCGAGCGCCAGTTCGGGCGCTTCACGGGGGCGGAGAAAGCCGAGGGGGTCGAGGTCGCCATCAAGGTATCCCCACTGGCGGTAGGCGTTGAAGACGCGCTCGCGCTCGGGATTGGAGCCGTTGGTTTCGGCGACGGCGGCGCGGGAGCCGCCGTTGGAAGTCTTGATTTTCGGAGTCATGAGAATACGAGTACTAGGATAAAGGATGCGGGGGCCTGCGCGTTGGATTCGCTGGTCGAAGGAGCAAGAATTTAACCACAGAGGTCACTGAGGAACACGGAGGAAATCACTACTTCTCGAGCACCCGGGGTATTTCGATTCCTACGAAAGTCAGAAGCCCCACCCTGTCGCAGAATGCGCGACAAGGGTGGGGCACCCGGCTTGGGTTAGCGTCTATCGTGGTGGTCGAAGTCGAACAGGTCCGTCAGATCGCCGATGGCTGGGCTGTTCAACGGGACGTAGGGGTTGTGCCGGCTGGCGACAGGGTTGGGGTAATTGTCGCGGCTGCGGTTGGTGAGCGGGGCGAGTCCCCAGTTGGCCTCGATGAACTTCAGGATCGAAACGTGGTCGGTGTAGGTGTGCGAGATATGTCCGGGCCGGGTGTACTTGGAAACGACCAGCGTGGGAATTCTGGTGCCGTCGCCGAAGTAATCCAAGGGCTGAATGTAGCCGGAGTCGTAGTAGCCGCCGCCTTCGTCGAAGGTCACGATGATGGCGGTGCTTTCCCACAATTCCTCGTTGGCCTGGACGCCCTGGACGATCTTCTTTACGAAGCCTTCAAACAGATTGAGCTTCGAAGAGGCCGGGTGGCCGTCGAGCCAGCCGTCGGGTTTCACGTACGAAACCGCCGGGAGCGTTCCGTTCTGGATCGCCGCATAGAGGTCGGTGGTGTCCAGATTGTGGGCGCGGCCGGCGGCGGTGCCCATGATCGAGGTCTGGTACAGGAAGAAGTCGCAGATGTTGCAGAAGGTGTTGTCGGCGGTGACGTAGTTGTTGTCGGGGTTGGCCAGATAGGTGTTCCACTGGTCGCCGTAATAGGCAAACGAGATGTTGTTCTCGGTCAACGCGTCGCCGATGCTGCGCAGGGGCGAGGGCGGAATGGCGAAAACCGTCTGACCGGGATCGGAGATGACAGCGGAAGAGTATGCGCTGGTTCCGTCACCGAGGTAGCCGGGATTGTAGTTGTTCAAGAGGTAGTAGTGATTTGGATCGCAGTTGGCATTGATGGGTGTGGGTAGCGCGGCCAGATAGTTCGTGATGGCGGCGACTTCGCTGCGGGACGTGTCGGAACAGTTGGAGTAGGTTCCGCCGCCGGAGGATGCGGATCCGAAGGAACCGTTTCCGTAGCCGTCTTCGGTATACCAGTTGTTGGTGCCAGCCAGGGGATTGGGGTCTTCGATTTCGTCGACCGTGCCGGAGTTAGGTCCGGCGGAGATAAATTGATTGTGCGGTGGAACAGCCGCATTGCCGTTGCCATCACTGAACCAGATCGCGTCGCCGGTGCCCAGCATGACGTGGTTGGCGCCGGTTCCGCCCATGACCGACTGGTGGAAGTTGTCGCTCATCGCGTAGTTGTCGGCGAGATACTTGAAGTAAGGCGCATCGCCCTGCAGCATGTTGTAAAAGCCCATGGAAGTCGAGCCTTCCTTCGTGCTGGTGTCGGTGAAGCCGGCAGGCTGGGGATTCCCGTTAGAACCGGCGCCGATTGTGTCTTCTACCCAGGGCCACAAGTCGTTCTTGCATCCGCTGGGGTTCCATCGGCTGGCATTGGCGGCGTTGCAATCGAACTGCTGCCACATCTGGTAGAAGCGATGAACCGGGCTGTTGTCGTAGGCGTCGTAGGGATGCGTCGCAGACGTCAGCTGGAACGGGCCGTTGGGCAGGGACGCGGCGTTGGGGATGCGAGTGTCGACTGCTCCATGGGAGAGTCCAGTGCCGCCGGTGGTCAGCAAAACGTAGTCCTCGGGAAGGAGGCCGTTCTCAAATTGCATGGCGGTGGCGGCGTCGGGGAATGGCCCGCTGGCGTATCCACCGGCGAGGACGGGAGGCAGCACGGAATAGGGCGTGTTGCCGGAAGGATTCAACTGATAGACGCTGGTGTCGCTCGCCGTGGACTGGCTGGCGAGAGAGAAGTTGGGGCCGGGTGTTCCGTCCTCGTTGACGATGCCTTTGGAGAGCAGGTTGGAGACGCGCTCGTCGTGGCGTGGCTTGTAGGTGGCGAATACGTGATCGAAGGTGCGATTTTCTCCGATAATGACAATTACGTGCTGGATGGGTGAGTTGGAATGCCGGTGGTGACCGTGGTGATCGTCATCGGCGGCGGCGGGAATTGGCGCTCCGAGATTGGCGACGAGCGCTACAAGGCTCACTCCAACAGCAAGATGCTGCCTGGCTTGGGCCAGGAAACCTGGTGTAGACATGAATTTCCTCCTGAGCATGAAACTGCAGAGGTGGAAAGGTAGCCCTGGCGGGTTGCGGGCAGGTGAAGCGTAGATGAATTGCAGATCAAAAGTAATCCACAGCAGAGAAGTTGGGATGAGGGATCGAGGGGCGGGTTTTCAATGGGATGGCGGTGTGCTTGAAGAAAATGTGAAGCGCAGGTTACGAAATTTGCACAGCGAGGGAACCCCACTTCTCGGGCCGACTGGCTTCGAATATTAAGATCTTTAATCACAGTGGGCACTGAGGAACACAGAGGGGAAAACGATATTGAGGGGAGTAAAATCTTCTCTCATTGACCGGCTCAGCGGTCGTCCGAGCCGGTTTCGGGTTACAGTAGGTAGCAACGAATTTCTGACTTATGGCAAACAACTTTCATGAATTGGCGACGAGGGGCATGTTGGCCGCGAGTTTGGCGGTAAGTGTGGTTGCAGTCGGATGCTCGGGCAAAGGTGGTCCGAATCCTCAAGCAGGCGGGCCGGGCGGTATGCCGGTGAAGGTAGTGGAAGCGCGGGCGGTACCGGTCAACGACGCGAGCGAGTACGTGGCCACGCTGAAATCGCGGGATTCGGCCGTGATCATGCCGCAGGTCGAAGGGCAGATCACGCAGATTTTCGTGCATTCGGGCGAGCGAGTCGAAGCGGGCGGTCCGATGATTGAGATTGATCCGCTGAAGCAGCAGGCCACGGTGAAGAGCCAGGAGAGCGCGCGGGCGGCGCAAGAAGCGCAACTGAGTTTGGCGAAGAAGCAGTATGACCGCGCCCAGGGCCTTGCGGCCGCGGGCGTGGTGAGCAAGCAGGATCTCGATCAGGCGAAGTCGGCCATGGACGCCGCTCAAGCGCAGTTGGACGCGCTCGATGCCACAGTGAATGAACAGCAGGTGCAGTTGCACTACTACAAGGTAGTCGCGCTGCGCAGCGGGATTGTGGGCGATGTTCCGGTACACGTAGGTGACCGGGTGACAACGACAACGGTTTTGACCACGATCGATCAGCCGGGGAGCCTGGAAGCGTACGTGTATGTGCCGATCGAGCATTCCGCGCAGTTGAAGATGAATCTGCCGGTGCAGGTGATCGACAGCGATGGCAAGGTGCTGGCCGACTCACGGATCAGTTTTATTTCTCCGCAAGTGGATAGCACGACGCAGACGGTGCTGGTGAAGGCGCGCATCGCCAATGGGAACGATGCTTTGCGGCAGTCGCAGTTCATTCGCGCGCGCGTGGTATGGGGAACGCACAAGAATCCTCAGGTTCCGATCCTCGCAGTGTCGCGGCTGGGCGGTCAGTATTTTGCGTTTGTCGCGGAACCGCAGAACGGCGGGGCGTTCGTGGCCCGGCAGAAGCCTTTGACCATCGGACAAACGGTGGGCAACGACTACGAAGTGCAGGGCGGCATCACGATCGGAGATAAGGTGATTATCTCCGGGACGCAATTTCTGGTGGATGGGGTGCCGGTGATTCCGATGAGCTGACGCGGGCTTCCGGCTATCGGCTTCCGGCTTCCGGTTTTTACAGACTTCCGAATTGAGCACTTAGCAATTGCCATTTAGCACTTAGCCATCCGGGTGCGATGCCGAACACCTGCAAGGCGGGGCGACCAAATGATGAGTGCCACACGCTGACTGCTCGCGTTATCCGGTGTAAGGGGAACAGGTTCTCATGTTTGTAGGCTTCTTTATTAAACGTCCGGTGTTTGCCTCGGTCTGCGCGCTGCTGATTCTTCTGGCGGGCCTGGCGGTGATTCCCACGCTGCCGATTTCGCAGTTTCCCACTCTCGCTCCGCCACAGGTGGGCGTCACCAGCTTCTACATTGGAGCCAGCGCGCAAACGGTGGAGAGTGCGGTCACGATTCCGATTGAGCAGCAGATCAACGGTGCGGAAGGGATGAAATACATCACTTCCACCAGCGGCAACGATGGGACCAGCAGCGTAATTGCCACGTTCGATCTGAATCGCGATCCCGACCTGGCCGCGGTCGACATTCAGAACCGGGTGAATACGGCCCAGGGACGGCTTCCGGCTTCCGTGAAAGCGGTCGGCATCACCACGCAGAAGACTTCGCAAAACTTTGTGTTCGGCGCCGCGGTCGTTTCTGACAACGACAAGTACAACACGCTCTTCATGAGCAACTACATCGACGTCTACGTGAAGGACTCGCTGAAGCGCATTCCTGGAGTCGCCGATGTGATCGTCTTCGGTGAGCGCAAGTATTCGATGCGGCTGTGGCTGGATCCGGTGCGCATGGCGGGGCGCGCACTGACCGCGCCCGACGTGGTGAACGCGCTCTCTGAGCAGAACGTCGAAGTCGCGGCGGGACAGGTGGGACAGCAGCCGTCGATGCTGGGACAGTCGTACCAGGTCAGCGTGCGCGCCGTGGGGCGTTTGAGCGAGCCGGCGCAGTTCGACAATATCATCCTGAAAACGAATTCCGACGGAACGCTGGTCCGCCTGAAAGACGTTGGGCATGCCGAGCTGGGCGCGGAGAATTACGCGACCGACCTGCAATTCGACGGGCATGACGCTATTGGAATCGGAGTAACGCAGCTCTCGACGGCGAACGCGCTCGATGTGGACCGGAAAGCGATTGCCGAACTGAACCGGCTGCAGGAAAAGTTTCCTCCGGGCTTGCACGTCAAGGTCGCCTTCGACACGACCGACGCGGTGGGCGAGTCGATCCGCGACGTGGCCTTCACGGTAGGCTCGGCGATCCTACTGGTCGTGCTGGTGATCTTTATTTTTCTAGGCGACTGGAGGACGACGATGATTCACTTCATCGCCACTCCGGTTTCGCTGATCGGCACCTTCATCTTCGTAAAGTTGCTGGGCTTCTCCATCAATACGCTGACGCTGTTCGGCATCACTCTCGCCGTCGGCCTGGTGGTCGACGACGCGATCGTCGTGATTGAAAACATTGAACGCCACATTCAGGAGGGCGAACACGACTCCCACAAAGCGGCGGCCGCCGCCACCGCCGAGATTACCAGCGCCGTTATCGCCACCTCGCTGGTGCTGGTGGCCGTGTTTGTGCCGGTGGCGTTCTTTCCGGGGACGACCGGCATCCTGTTTCGCCAGTTCGCCCTGACCATCGCATTTTCCATCGCCATTTCCGCCTTCAACGCGCTCACCCTGGCTCCGGTATTGGCGGCGATCTTTCTGAGCGGCGGGCACCACAAAAAGTGGTGGTGGCTGCAAAAATTTGACGACGGCGTCAATGCCTTCACCCGCGGGTACCGTGCCCTGCTGCATCACGTGCTGGAATACAAGCTGGCGATGGCGCTACTGTTTTTCGCCGGCCTGGGCGCAACTTATTTCGTGTTCACCCGCGTGCCGACGGGGTTCGTGCCGGATGAAGATCAGGGATACTTCATCATCGTCATTCAGGCGCCGTCGGGAGCGTCGCTGGAGTACACGAAGGCGATTGGAAAACAGGTTTCGGATCTGCTGGCGGACGTGCCGGAGGCGGAAGGGACCTTCTCCGTTGCCGGCTTCAGTTTCACCGGTTCCGCCGCGAACCAGGGGCTTATATTCGTTCCGTTGAAGCCGTATTCGCAGCGCAAAGGGGACGCGCACACTGCGTCGGCGATTCTCAACCGCGTGCGTCCGCGCATGTTTGGAATCTCTGGAGCCATAGTATTTGCGACGCTGCCTCCGCCGATTCAAGGTCTGGGGCAATTTGGCGGATTCCAGTTCGTGGTGCAGGATCAGGCGGCGCACAAACTGGAGGAACTGGCGGGCACGGCCGGAGCCCTGATGCAACAGGCCGGGCAGCGCAAGGATCTAGTCCGGCTGTTTACCTCGTTCACGGCGAATGATCCGCAATATCTGGTGACCATTGACCGCGAGAAGGCGAAGAGCCTGCATGTACCGCTGTCGCAGATTACCGACACGCTGGGCGTCTACATGGGGTCATCCTATGTAAATGATTTCGATTTCAACAACCGGTCGTACCGCGTCTACGTGCAGGCGGACAAGCAATTCCGGGCGACAGCCGAGAACCTGAAACAGTTTTATGTGCGCTCGGACAGCGGGGCGATGGTGCCGCTGGACAATTTAATCAGCGTAACCCAGACCACGACGCCCCAGGTCATCAGCCACTACAACTTGTTCCGCTCGGCGGAGATCGACGGCTCGGCGGCGCCGGGATACAGTTCGGGACAGGCGATTGCGGCGATGGAAACGCTGGCTAAAAAGATGCCGCAAGGATTTGCCTACAGTTGGACAGGGTTGTCGCTGGAAGAATTGGCGGCGGGTGGGACTTCGATCATTCTGTTTGGCCTGGGCACGCTGGTGGTCTACCTGACGCTTTCGGCGCAGTATGAAAGTTTTGTGCTGCCCTTTATTGTGTTGCTGGCGGTGCCCATGGCGTTGCTGGGAGCGCTGGGTGCTCAATGGTTGCGAGGTTTGCAGGACGACGTGTTCTGCCAGGTCGGGCTCGTGATGCTGGTGGGGCTGTCGAGCAAGAACGCGATTCTGATCGTAGAGTTTGCGGAACAGTTGCGCCAGCGCGGGGTGCCGCTGGTGGAGTCGGCGGTGCAGGCGGCGACGATTCGGTTGCGGCCGATTCTCATGACGTCGCTGGCGTTCATTCTCGGTGTAGTGCCGCTGGTACTGGCCACGGGGGCTGGGGAGAATGGGCGGCATTCGGTGGGGACGACCGTGTTTGGCGGAATGATCATGTCGACCTTTCTGAATTTATTTTTTATTCCCGTGTTGTATTTGATTATCGAGGGATGGCGGGAGCACGGGAAGGGGCCGGTTCGAGGAGGCGTCACGGAGTCCGCGTCGTAGCTCGGTGCCGTCCCGGACGGGACTCCGGTCTTGCTTTCCCGGCACTCCCGTGCCGGGCTTTCTTATGCCGCCGCTTCGCGGTTGGTTTTATTTTTCCTTTCGGCTTTGCCTTTCTGAACGGCTGCGAAGTTTTGTTTCTTCTTGCGCGCTTCTTTGCGGCGCATTTTGGCCATCCATTCCCGCGAGTACATGGTGCCGCGGCATTTGCGGGCGCCGCAGTAACAGGGGGCGGGATCCTCGTCGTCGTAGAGGTTGTAGTCCCAGACCAGTTCTTCTCCGGCGGCGATGTCGCGGATGGCGAAGAGCCAGACGCGGCCCTTGATCTCGTCGACCTCGCAGTTGGGATCGCAGGAATGATTCAGGTAGGCGCCCAGGCCGTGGCCGTCGATCACGGTCTTGCCGTCGTCGAGTCCATATAAATAAGTGCGGGAGACGCCATCGTAGCGGCGGTCGGCTTCTTCGATGGTGATGCGCTCCCCGGCGTACTCGACCACCCGGGCGCCCTTGCGGATGGGCTTCGAGGTGTAGACACCGACGGAGTGGATGGGCGACGGGCGAACGACTAAAGACATGAACTAATTTCGCATAGCGGGGCAGGTTTGGGGAATGTGAAAAATCGGCGGAGTGTGCTGGGCCGCTGGGCTCCGCCCCTTCGAGTCGCTGCGCTCGCTCAGGGCAGGCTCTCGCGGGACAGCCGAGGCGGCTGTCGCTACATGGTCATTGGTCAAGGCGTAGCATAGCCGGCGATCAGGGCGTCCAGTTTTTCCAGGAGGGCGCCGTTGCCTTGGCGCGGATATTGCGTCAGGGCTTCGCGATAGTGGGGCAGGTTGTAGAGGAAAGCTTCGACGCGCTCTTTGTTTAATTCCTCCCAGTAAGAGCCGTAGCCGGATTTTTCCAGCCAGTAGGCATTGAAGATCTGCTCGAACTGGTGGCTCACCGGCACGGCGAGGTAGGGCTTGCCCAGATGAAGGGCCTCGGTGACCAGGGAGAATCCAGAATTGGCGATGATGGCGCGGGCGCTGGTCAGGTCGGCGAAGAAGCCGTCGAGAGATGGCTTCTTGTAAAGGATGTTGCCTTCGTCATTCGTGCCCTCGCGGCCGAAACCGTAGGCGATGAAGCGGCAGCGGACCGAGCCTAACAACTTGGCCAGCGCCGGAGCGGGCGAGGTGACGTAGACGAGGACATGCTCGCCTTCGGTGGGAACGGCATCCAGGATTTCCTGGCGCAGCAGCGGAGGGAACAGGAACGTGTTGGGTTTGCGGATGGGCGCGCTGAAAAAAGAAATTACCAGGTAGGCATTGGCGCGCGGGGTCATCAAACGCGTGACGATTTTGGCGGCCGCGGCGTCGCGACGGTATTGCTTCGGATAGGAAACCGCGGCGTTGGTGAGGCAATGCTGGTTATCGATGGAAATGACGGGGAGGCGCCTCTTGTGTCCGACGTGGCAAGTGAGCGGCTCGAAGTCAGTGATGATCAGGTCCGTCTGCCATTCGTCGACTAGGTGCTTTAGACGGGAGAGGCTTTTGGCGGCTTGTGGGACAGTGATCAGATTCTTGGCGATGGTGCGCTTGTAGCGGACGCGATTGTTCAGGTAGGCGAAGCGGAAGCCGTAGATCTCGGTGACGTCGAACTGGGTCTTCAGATTTTGCAGGCCGCGGTCGAAGGAGGCGACGTGGACGCTATGGCCCTGGGCCACGAGGTGAGAGAGCACTTCTTTTGCTCGAGTGGAGTGGCCGGCGCCTTCGCCGTTAACGCCGTAGAGGATGTTGGCCATGATTTTGCGATGAAGACCGAAGGGCGAGTATACCGCTGTCTGGCATAATCTTTCTCATGTGCGGGCGCTATCGATTGTCGCGAAGGAAGCAGGTGGTGGAGGAGTACTTCGAGAGCGCATCCGAGGGCATTTCGGAGGGCATTTCAGAGGAAGAAGAGTGGAGCCCGCGTTACAACATCGCGCCCACGCAGCCGGTGGCGACAGTTCGGCAGGACGGAGCGAGCCGGATGCTTTCGATGATGCGGTGGGGGCTGGTGCCGTCTTGGGCCAGCGACATTTCGGTGGGAGCCCGACACATCAATGCGCGTGGCGAGACCGTTCTGGAGAAACCGGCGTTTCGGGATTCATTTCGCGCGCGGCGGTGCTTGATCCCGGCAGATGGATTTTATGAGTGGAAGAAATCGGGCAAGCAGCGGCAGCCGTTTCACTTCGGCATGAAGGGCGATTCACTGTTCGCTTTTGCGGGAGTTTGGGATCGGTGGAGATCACCGGCGGGACAAGTGCTGGAGTCGTGCTCGATCCTGACGACCGCTCCCAATGAATTGCTCGAGGACGTGCATGACCGGATGCCGGTGATCCTACCGCGGCGACACTACCAGACTTGGCTGACGGCGCCGGCGGCGGAGGCGGGCCGCCTGGCGGAACTGCTGGTGCCGTTCGACGCGAGTCTGATGAGGAGATACGCGGTCAGCGCGCTGGTCAACAAGGCGCAAAATGAGATGCCGGAATGCGCCGTGGAAGTACCGAATCCTGAGACGCAGACGCACCTCTGGTGAGGATTTCAGAGACGCGATCCATTCCGATTTCTGAGGCTACAAAACAAAACGCCCGGACTCGGTTTGAGTCCTGAGCGTTTGCTGATCAGCCCTCCCCCAAGTGCTGCTCAAGAACGAGCATACGACCAGACGATGAAAGAGAGAATGGCCCGTGGGTGCCATGCCTCGGCACTGCCCGAAGATCAGCAAGTGCTTCATTCTCAACGATCCAGTCGGTTACACTAATGACCTTGTGCAACCTGGCTGGAGAAATCCTGCATCGCAGCAGCTAGAGAAACAGCGCGTTTGCTGCGCGAGGGACAGCTTGTCCCGTATGATAGGAGTAACAATCGTACTGCTTGAGAGATACTCTCTTCCCGGTGATTGACGGGAGCCAGCGATTTCCCAATTTTCGTTTCGACAAATTCCTTCAGGAGTCACGGATGGTAAAGAAAGCAGCGGCTCTGTTTCTGGTTTGCGCGAGCATGGTTTTGTGGGTGGGTTGTACTTCAACCAGCAGCCGTTTTTTGTACGCGGCAATTCCTGGGTCGAACCAGATTTCGGTGTACCGCGAAGATCCCAACTCGGGCATTCTTACTCAACTCACGGGAAGTCCCATCACGGCGGGCCCGGGAGTTCACGCCCTGGCGATGCATCCGTCGGGCAAATTCTTGTACGCGGCAAACTCCGGCGAGAGCGACGTCTCTCTATTTGATATCGCGCCGGCTGGCACTCTTACGGAAGTCACGCCGCGCACGGTCGTTGGCGTCGCCCCCACGCTGCTTGCCATGGACTCCGCCGGGACCTTTCTTTACGTCGGCAATTCCGGCTCGTTTAACATTTCGGTGTTCTCCATTGACGCGACCAATGGCGCCTTAACACTCGTTCCCCAAACTTCCGGTCAGTTCGCTCCAATCGGTATTACTCCCATCAATATGCAGGTTTCCCCCTCCGGAGGAATACTCTACGTCACGGGTCCATCCAACGGTATGGGTTTGTCCGGAGTGATCGAAGCTTTTACGCTCAGCCAGGGAGTTCTCACCGCGCTTGCTCCGACCTCATTTTTCTTTACCGGAACAAATCCTTACGGGCTGGCCCTCGCTCCCGCCGGAGGTTTTCTATACACAGCCAACAATATCGACGACTCCATCTCCGAGTTCACGATTAACACAGACGGGTCGCTCAGCCAGTTCCCCAACTCTCCGTTGGGAGTGCAATACGCGGGGCCGCTTGCGCTTCTGGTCGACAAATCGGGCAAATATCTGTTTGTGGCCAATCAGTCTACTTCCTTTCTCACGGGGTACTCGGTCGGTTCTGATGGCGCACTTACACTGCTGACGAGTTCGCCGTTTGCCGTGGGATCGAATCCCACGGTGATTGCCAGTGACCCGGACGGAAAGTATTTATTTGTGGGGAACCAGAAGACTCCCGTGATTCAGTCTTTCAATCTGAATACCGGCAGCGGAGCGCTTACCTCAGTTGCCTCCTACCCGCTCCCGGGAAACCCGACTGCGTTTGCCATTACACCCAAGCCTTAAGAGGAGAACAGAAGAAATGGACGCACTCCAAATTGAGCTTTGGGCCTCGGTGGCAGTCGAGTTCATCTCCGCAAGCTGCTCTTGATTTAACATGCGGGTGACAACCCAGCACGGGCGACATGGGACAATGAAGCGTTGGACTGTCGCAATACGCCGGAGCACGCGCGAACGGCGCCGGGTCATTTAGGTCTGCGAGCCCGATCTCGTGATGGTGATGGCGCTGGCTCGGGAGGGACCAAGGTCCACACAAATGAAAATCTCCAGTGCCGCGAGCGCCTTCCCCAAGCACTATTATTCTCAGAAATTTCTTCTGGAAAAACTCCAGGAATACTGGGGCGACCGGCTGAGGAATCCGCAACTGCTGGCGCGGTTACACCGCAACGTCGCCGTGGAAGGACGCCATCTGGCGATGCCCCCGGAAAAGTATTACGAACTCACAACCTGGGGGCAGGCCAATGACGTTTGGATTCGGGTCGCTCAGGAATTGGGCGAACAAGCGCTCTGCCGCGCCCTGCACCATGCGGGGCTTGAACCAAGCGAGCTGGGTGCGTTGTTTTTTACTTCGGTCACTGGTATCTCGAGTCCCTCCATCGACGCTCTGCTGATCAACCGCATGGGATTGCCGGTGAATATTCGGCGGGTTCCGATTTTTGGGTTAGGGTGTGTTGCCGGCGCGGCGGGAATTGCGCGCGCCGCGGACTATGTGCGCGCCTATCCATCGCAAGCCGCGGCGCTCGTGTCGGTTGAGCTGTGCTCGCTGACCATCCAGCGGGATGATCTTTCTGTAGCGAATCTAATCTCTTCGGGACTTTTTGCGGACGGCTCGGCGGCGGTCATTGTCACAGGTGACGACCTCCCCTCGACTGGACCCGAAATTGTAGCGACCCGATCCATCTTCTATCCTGACACCGAAGAGATGATGGGATGGAAAGTAAGCGAGAAGGGCTTTCGTATCACGCTCTCGCCGGAAGTGCCGGTGCTGATTCGCGAACACCTGGGGCACGACGTCGATGCGTTCCTCGCCGACCACGGACACAAACGTAGTGACATCGGAAGCTGGGTGCTACATACGGGCGGACCGAAAGTGCTGGAAGCAACGGCTGCCGCGCTCGATCTGCACAACGGGGAGCTCGACGCTTCCTGGGATTGCCTGAAAAAAGTCGGGAACCTTTCGTCCGCGTCTGTGTTAGCCGTTCTGGAAGATGTGATGAAGAACCGGCGGCCGGACCCGGGTACGATGGGCGTGCTGGCGGCCATGGGTCCAGGATTCTGTTCGGAGCTGCTGCTGCTGCGCTGGTAGACCAGAAATTGGTAGGGTCAGAGAGTGCCAAGGTCAGAAACATGAGCCAGAGCGTGCCCGACGCGACCGACGTTTTCGTGATTGGAGGCGGCCCTGCGGGACTGGCAGCGGCGATTGCGGCGCGCCAGCGAGGGTTCCGGGTGCTGGTGGCTGACGGTTCGCAACCGCCCATCGACAAGACTTGCGGCGAAGGCTTGCTGCCGGATGGACGGGCAGCGCTGGAGCGCCTTGGGATTCACGTTCCCTTGACCGACGCTCATCCCTTCCGCGGCATTCGTTTCTTCAGCGCCGCGTTGTCGGCGGATGCTCGATTTCCGGGCGACAGTCGCGGCCTCTCGGTCCGCCGAACTTTCCTACATCGCCGGATGACGGAACGCGCCGCGCAACTCGGCGCCGGCCTGTTGTGGCGGACTGCGGTTACCGGCATCTCCCAACAAAAAGTTCATCTCGGCGATCGCGTGGTTCGCGCGCGCTGGATCATTGGCGCGGATGGTTCGAACTCGCGCGTGCGGCGATGGGCTGGTCTCGATCACGGTCCGCGGCCTCGGCTCCGTTACGCGTTCCGGCGGCATTACCGCGTCGCGCCCTGGACCGACCACATGGAAGTCTACTGGGGCGACCACTGCCAGGGGTACGCCACGGCTGTGAGCCCCGAGCAAGTCTGCGTGGCACTGGCTTCGCATGATTCCAATTTGCGACTGGAGGATGGCCTGCGGGCCTTGCCCACACTTGCTGAGAGATTGCGAGGCGCCGAGGCGGTGTCCTCCGAACGAGGAGCTCTGACCGGCAATCGCAAGCTCGCGCGGGTGTGGCGAGGGAACGTAGCGCTGATCGGGGATGCCTCAGGTACCGTGGATGCAATCACGGGAGAAGGGCTAGGGCTGGCGTTCAGCCAGGCGGCTGTCCTAGCGGAATGCATGGAAGCCGGCGACCTTGCACGCTATCAGGCTGCACATCGTAAGCTGGCCCTGCGTCCGCTCTGCATGGCCCGGCTGATGCTCACTCTCGATCGTCGTCCGTGGCTGCAGCGTCGTACACTGCAGGTCTTTCAGAAGCGGCCGGAAATATTCCGCCGTTTTCTCGAATTGCACGTGGGAGCACTACCACCTCTGCACGTTGTGAGAGACGGGCTGACTCTGGGATGGGGGCTGCTAACTGCATAGCGTCATGAACGTGCCCGGCCGGAAGACTCACGAGAAAGTTCCGCGACGCGAAGTTGGATTGGCGGTTCTAATTCTGCTGGCCGCCCTCGTCAAGCCCGCGGCGCCCCAGGTTGTGCCGGCCCAGCCTGGGACAGTTCAGGAGACGGCGTTCCAGTTGGATCCCGCGCAAACCTCCGTCAAGTTCACGCTGGGCGATGTTCTCCACACGGTTCACGGCGCTTTTCAGTTGAAGAGCGGAGGACTGCGATTGGAGCCGGCCACGGGGAAAATCTCAGGCGAGATTGTGGTTGACGCCAAGAGCGGTGAGAGCGGCAGCGGCATGCGCGATCGCAAGATGCATAAGGAAGTACTGGAGAGCGAGCGTTATCCCGAGATTGTGTTTCATCCCGACAAGATTGAAGGCGCCGTTGCAACGCAGGGGAAGTCATCCGTGAAGGTTCACGGCATGTTCAGCATTCACGGGGTGGACCGCGAGATCACGGTACCCGCCGAAGTGGAGATGTCTGCAGATCATTGGACCGCCGCGGTTCATTTCACGATTCCCTATGCGAAGTGGGGAATGAAAAATCCGAGCACGCTGTTCCTGCGGGTGAATGATTCGGTGGAGATTGATCTGATTGCTGCCGGGAGCGTAGCGAGACGCTCTGCCGTAAGTTCCGCTCAGTAGCCGTTCTGCGGGACGATTCCTTTTCCTTCAGTGCATTCATAGCAGCGGCCCGCCACGAGATTCTTGTATTCTTCGGTGCGTCCACTGGGCCAGTCGACCACGACGCGCTCGATGCGATCCTGTTTTTCCAATCCAAAAGTCACCGGAAGTTCCGACTGGGACAAATAGCTCGAACCGCCTTTCACCAGGCGAGACTGCGCCTGCCCGCCAGCGAAGACGCGAACCAGTGCGCCGATCCCGTCGCGGTTTGATTTGGTACCCACCAAGCGAAAACGGATGCTGCGATTTCCGCTGAGTTGATCGTTGCGATACAAATAGGCCGGTCCATTGTTGGTGGTGAGCAGAAGGTCAAGATCGCCGTCGCGATCGAAGTCGGCATAGGCAAGTCCACGGCCGACTTTTGGCAGATCAAAGCCTCCGCCAACTTCTGCCGCAACATCGCGAAAGCTTCCCTTGCCTCGATTCAGAAATAACTGCGGCGGCTGCGCATATCCCACGTTGCCGCGAATGTTGCGCACGGTCTCGTCAATGTGTCCGTTGGCCACGGCGAAGTCGAGCCAGCCATCGAGGTTGACGTCAAGAAACGAGCAGCCAAATCCCAGGCTATTTCTAGAGGCAGTACCGATTCCGGATTGGGGCGCGATGTCTTCGAAACTCTTGCCACTCATGCGGTAGAGTCCGATCATTTCGTTGTCGAAGTTCGTGATGGCGACGCCGGGAGCGCCCGAGTTGTCGAAATCAGCCACGTCGACTCCCATGCCCGCGCGGGCCTTGCCCTCGCTGCTGAAAGCGAGGCCGGCCTCAACCGCGACATCCTTGAAGGTGCCGTTGTGCTGGTTGCGATAGAGCTTGTTGGGCTGAGTATCGTTGGCGACGAGCAGATCGGGCCCGCCATCGTGGTTATCGTCGAACAGGGCCACGCCCAGAGACTTGGAACTGCTGTCGAAAATTCCGCTGGCCGCGGTTACATCTTCGAACGTGCCGTCGCCACGATTATGGAAGAGCCAGCAGGTAGCTCCCCGATAGGCTTCGGGAGTGCAATACGATTTGTGCTTGCCGTCGAGGCTGCAGAAGACGTCGTGCTCGGGCGACCACTTCACATAGTTGCATACAAAAAGATCGAGCAATCCATCGCGATCGTAGTCGAACCACAGCGCGGAAGTGCTGAATCCCTCGCGCTTGCCTAGCCCGCTGGTGTTCGTGACATCGATAAACGTGCCCTTGCCGGTGTTGCGAAACAAACGGTTCTGGCCCACGCAAGTGATCAGAATGTCGGGAAAGCCGTCGTTGTTGTAGTCGCCAACCGCCACGCCCATGCCGTACATTTCGACATCGAGCCCGGCGCGTACCGTCACGTCGGTGAACGTGCCGTTGCCGTTGTTGTGATAGAGACACAACCTGGAGCGATTCTTCTTGTGACCGGGCCAGTCGGCACCGTTGATCAGCAGAATGTCCTGCCAGCCGTCGCGATCATAGTCCAGAAATGCACAACCGGAGCCGAGTGTTTCGGGCAGAAACTTGCCGCCGAAAGCTCCGCTGTTGTGCTGGAAATGAATTCCGGCAGAGGCGGTCACATCGGTAAATCGGAAGCCCGGAGAAACCGCGGCCCCCGTTTGCGGAGTCAGCGCCCGCACTTGCGAGCACGACGCCAATCCTGCCAGTCCCATTCCCCACAGGAAAGACCTGCGATTCACGGAGCATTTCACGGAACGTTCACCAACCCGGAGCGAATCGCATATACCACCAGTTCCGCAGTCTTATGAATTCCCAGAGAGTTCATGATGTTGGCGCGGTGAACGGCAACCGTGTTGGCACTGAGTTCGAGCGCGACCGCGATCTCCTTGTTCGACTTGCCGTCGACGATCATCTGCAGCACTTCCAGTTCCCGGGGCGTGAGCGCCGCGCTGCGCTCTCCCTTCAGCACGGATCGCTGCTCGACCAGCGGATCGAACACCGTTTCTCCGGCGGCAATCTTGCGGATGGCGGCCCCGAGTTCCAGATCCATGGCGTTCTTCAAAACGTATCCCTTGGCTCCGGCTTCGATCGCTTGCCGCACCCACGTATTCTCCGTGTGCATACTGAGCATGAGAACTGCGGTGTCGGGCGAATCCTCGACGATCTGCCGCGTGGCCTGCAGGCCATTCATGCCCGGCAGAGCGCAATCCATCACCACCACCTGGGGATGAAGGTGTTTCGCCAGCTTGATGGAATCCTCGCCATTGCCCGCTTCGCCGACGACCTCCATGTCGGACTCGTCTTCCAGCATGCGGCGGAAACCACGCCGCACCAGGCTGTGATCATCCACCAGCAATACTGTGATCTTCTTTTCCATAAGACTCTGCCTTCTCCCTGGGGACAGCTAAATGCACGCGGGTTCCACCTTCCGGCGGACGCGAAAAAATAATTCGCCCGCCCATCAACTCGGAGCGCTCGCGCATCGCCACCAATCCAATCCCGTGGTTGCCGGGTCGCTCGGCCAGCCCGACGCCATGATCTTCTACTTCCAATTCAAGAACGTCGGGCAGAAAGCGCAATCGCACCCACGCCGCCTTGGCGCCAGAATGCCGCGCCACATTGTTCAGCGCTTCCTGCAGGACGCGGTAAACGTGCACACCGGCGCCGCCGTCCACGGGAAACGCCAGTCCCTGCTTCTCATAGGATATGGCAATCCCGGTTTGTCTTTCTATGGTAGGAATGTACCAGTCCATCGTGCTCTCAAGGCCAGCCTCGTCCAGCATCACGGGATGCAGCGCCTGGGAAAGACTGCGCACACTCTCCAAGGTAGTCTGCACAGTCACGAGCACTTCCTGCAAATCGGCCCGGAGCGACGAACCCTCCGGCGCGTGGGTTCCCGCACGGCGCAGCATCGACCCGACGGCGGTGAGGATCTGTCCAAATTCGTCGTGCAACTCGCGCGATATGTAGCGCAGAGTGGATTCCTGCGTGGCAATCAATTTCTGCGCCAGTTCGCTGCGGCGCTCGGAAACCTCGGCCAGGCGCGCAAACAGACGCCGGTTCCAGCGAATCCCCGAAAGCCCGTTCAGCAGGATCGCCAATAAGGTTGCAGCCAGAAAAACATAGACCTGCCGCTGCACCCGGTCGTAGATCTGAACGATGCGCTGCCCGGCCTGCTCCTCGTTCTCGCTGTTCTGCACCAGCAAACGCGCCACGGCGGTACTCAGCGCGGCCTGCCGTTCCTGGAGCGAAAGCTGAATCTGCTCGCGCGCCTCTTTATCTTTGCCGTCGTGGGCGAGAGCGAAGACACGGTCCACGGCATCCCAGAACTGATTAAAGTTTCCCGTGAGAAACGTGCTTTGCTCAGGAGTGCGGCTGGCCGCGGCGAATCCCGCTTCGAGCCGCATCGCATCGTCCAAATCGGCCCGAATGCGCTGGAACTGCGCGGACCAAGCCGTCAGAGGATACGGCTCGTCGCCGCTCACCATGTCGCGCATGGCGACGGCGAGCAGGTTGAGGTCGTTCTGGATTCTCAGCAACTGCAGCGAATCCTTGCGGTTGCGGTCCACCAGTTCGGTCTGCAACTTGCGCAGACCGGTCACCTGCCACGTGATATAGGCTGAATACGCCACGACCGCGGACAGTGTGATGAGCAAGCCCAATAACAGGCCCAGGGTCGGTGATCGGTCCGGCGAAGACGGGCGGGACACGCCCCGAGCATACAACGTTGGCATGGCGCCTGTCACAGGGCGGCGAGCGGTTGACGGCCGCCCGGCGCTTCAACCGCAGATGTGTGACAATGCAGTAATAATGAAGCGAATCCGGCGCCAACGGAGTCAAACAGTAGATTGAGTTCTCCACCCAAAGAAGCCGAGAAGCCTCCGAAGATCCAGCGTCTGAAGGCCGTTTGGCCGGAAGTCTGGAAGTTGATGCGCCCGCGCCGCGGACTGCTGGCTCTGGGCTTCGTGCTGATGGTGATCAACAAGGTCGCCGGCTTCGTGCTGCCGTATTCCTCGAAATTTCTGATCGATAACGTAGTGACTAAGGGTCAGACGGGGCTGCTGCGTCCTCTGGTATTTTCGGTTTTATTTGCGACGCTCATCCAGGGTGTTACTTCTTTTTCTCTGACGCAGTTGTTGTCGAAAGCTGCCCAGCGCCTGATTGCCGACCTTCGCCGGCAAGTGCAGATGCACATTTCCCGCCTGCCGGTGGCCTTTTACGATGCCAATAAAACCGGAGCGCTGGTGTCCCGGATCATGACCGACGTAGAAGGTGTCCGTAATCTGCTGGGGACCGGCCTGGTGGACTTTGCCGGAGGATTGGTCGCAGCCGGCATTGCGCTCGGGCTGCTGTTGCGCATCAGCGCGCCCCTGACGCTGATTGCCGTCGGCTCGCTCGGATGCTTCGCCTTCGCCTTGAATCGAGCTTTTGCGACGATCCGCCCTATTTTCCGGGAACGCGGCAAGATTAATGCAGAAGTGACCGGGCGCCTCACCGAATCGCTGGGCGGCGTTCGAGTCATTAAGGGATATCACGCCGAAGAGCGCGAGGAAAAGATTTTTGCCGGTGGCGTGCGCCGGTTGCTCGACAATGTGATGCGCACGTTGACCGCTACTTCTCTAATGGGGCTTTCCGCGAGCTTGCTGCTGGGCGTGGTCGGAGCCGCGACCATGTACGTCGGCGGACGTCAGATGGCGGCCCACACGCTGACTGCGGGCAGTTATTTTTCTTACAATTTCCTGCTCGTATTCCTGATCGCTCCGGTCATGCAGGTGGTGTCCATCGGCACGCAGCTCACTGAGGCTCTGGCTGGTTTGGAGCGCACTCAGGAAATCATGGCGGAGCGGCCGGAGGATCAGGATCCGAAGCGTTCCGTGCAGCTTCGCGACATTGTGGGCACAGTTGAGTTCGAAAACGTAACTTTCAGCTACGACGGAACCCACGATGTTCTGCGCGACATTTCTTTCCTTTCTGAGCCGGGAACGGTAACGGCGCTCGTTGGTTCGTCGGGCTCGGGGAAGTCGACGACCATCGGCCTGATCTCGGCCTTTTACGTCCCGTCAAAGGGGATCGTCCGCGTGGACGGAGTGGACTTGAGCACGGTGCGGCTCGACTCCTTCCGCACGCGGCTAGGCGTAGTGCTACAGGAATCGTTTTTGTTCGACGGAACCATCCGTCAAAACGTCGCGTTCTCACGTCCGGACGCGACTGAGGAAGAAGTCATGCGGGCATGCCGCATCGCTCGCGTCGACGAATTCGCCGAGTCGTTTGCCGAAAAGTACGACACCGTAGTCGGCGAGCGTGGCGTGAAACTTTCCGGCGGACAGCGCCAGCGGATCTCGATTGCCCGCGCGATTCTGGCGGAGCCCCGCATCCTGATTCTGGACGAAGCAACTTCCAGCCTCGATTCGGAATCGGAACAGATGATCCAGCAAGGCCTCTCTTATCTGATGCAGGGACGCACTACATTCGTCATCGCGCACCGGCTTTCGACGATTCGCCGCGCCGACCAGATCATGGTGATGGAACAGGGGCAGATCGTGGAACGGGGCACGCACACCCAGCTGTATGCCGCGCGTGGCCGCTATTACGACCTCTACACGCGCCAGCACGGAGTCGAAGAAAATCTGTTCCTGGCTCCGGGTGAAGGCGACGCGGTTGCGGTAAACGGCAACGGCGCAGACCCCAAAAGTGGCGACGTGAAGGCCGGCGACGCTCTGCGCGTGCTGCGAGGAGAAATGCGCTAGCGCCTATGACGACTGCTCCCGCAGTTTCCGCCGCGCGTGGCACCGTGGCGATCCGCAGCGAGAATCTTTGCCGTCACTACCGCATGGGTGAGACTGTGATCCGCGCAGTCGATGGCGTCTCACTCGAAGTCCGCGCTGGAGAATTTGTCGCGCTGCTGGGAACTTCCGGTTCGGGCAAGTCTTCCGTTTTGAATTTGATCGCCGGTCTCGATCGCCCGACGTCGGGGAGCGTTGTCGTGCAGGATCGCGATCTGGCGAAGCTCTCGCGCGAAGAACTGGCCAAGTACCGTCTGCGCGTAGTGGGCATGGTGTTCCAGTCGTTCAATCTGATCGCCAGTATGACGCTTGCAGAGAACGTAGACCTCCCGCTGCGGTTTGCAGAAGTCGATCGCGGTCAGCGCCAGACTCTGGCTCGCCAGTCCCTGGAGCGTGTGGGATTGCTGGGTCGCATGAATCATCGCCCGAGCGAGCTTTCCGGCGGCGAGCAGCAGCGGGCGGCTCTGGCGCGGGCTTTGATTAACCGGCCACAGCTTCTGCTGGCCGACGAACCTACGGGCAACCTCGACAGCCATACGGGAACGGAAATCATGGACATGGTCCGCCAGTTCAACCGTGAATTGGGAATGACGGTCGTGATGGTAACCCACGAGCGTGCGCTCGCCGAACGTTATGCGCAACGCATGATCTTTTTAGCGGACGGTAAATTAGTCGACGACCGCCCGAACGCGTCCACTCGCCGGGATTCGCGCGGACCAGGAGGGCAGTCGTGAAGATTCCAGATCTGACCGAACTCGCACTACGGAATCTGCGCGAGTCGTTGCTGCGAAACTCGCTCACCACGATGGGGATTTCTGTGGGGGTAGCCTCTCTGGTCGCCATGCTGTCTCTTGGAATCGGCCTGCAGCAGCTGATTTCGCGACGCCTGGTGAAGTCCGGATTGTTTGATACGGTTGTGGTCACCTCGCGTCGCGATCTGCGCGGTCGCGATGAAGACCGGAACGGACCCACTCCCGGCGAGAGCCGTGTTCTGGACGAGCCCGCGCGCCAGGAGATCGAGCGCCTCTCCAACGTAATCGAAGCCTATCCCGACATTCGCTTCATCACGGAACTGCGCTTTGACGACAAGCCGCATCTGACGATGATCTCAGCGCTCCCCTCGTCCGCAAAGTCCAACGATGCCTTCGAAGGTATGCAGGGCAGCTTCTTTTCTTCTGACACAGCCCCGGAAGTGATCCTGCAAAAAACTTTTGCCGAGGAATTGTTGGGCAAGGCTCCCGGTCGGGGAGTCGATGAGACCAAGGTCGCAGACCTGGCGAAGCCGTTGTTGGGGAAGGAAGTGACGATGCGCTACGCGCAACGTATTTCTGGCCCAGCGCAGCCGTCGCCATCGAGTGCCGATGCAACGACTCCGACGGATAGCGGTCTCGCCACGGCTGCCTATTCCGTCATCTCGCGCGAACAGAAACTCAAGATCGTCGGTGTCGCAGACCTGGATCCGGAAAGCATGCGCGGTCCAACCCGCGCAAAAGTCTTCCTGCCGTTGAGGCTAGCCGAAGGACTCCACGTGATGCAACCCACCGATCTGCGTGAGATTTCGCGGGCTGCGAGTGACCAGCCGGTTTATTCCTCAATCGGGGTGCGGGTGAAGAACCCGGCGCAGATACAAGTGGTGGAAGACGCCATCAAGAAGATGGGCTTCAACACATTTTCGATCCTGGATGCCAGCCGAGGTCTTAAACAAGTATTCGGGGTGTTGTTCGCGTTCCTTGGAATTTTCGGGAGTCTGGCGTTAGTCGTTGCGTCGATCGGAATTGTGAATACGCTGGTCATGGCGATCCTCGAACGTCGCCGCGAGATCGGCATCATGAAAGCCATCGGCGCCAGCGACGCGGATGTGAAGAAGCTCTTCTTCGCTGAGGCCGGAGCCATGGGGATTTTGGGTGGCGTTGTGGGAGTCGTCTTGGGCTGGGCCATCGGCCAAGTGATCAACCTGGGGACCAACGTTTATCTCAAGCGCCAGGGCTTACCGCCGGAGCATTTCTGGGCGGTACCGTGGGAGCTTGTGGTTTTTGCCGTTCTGTTCGCATTCGGGGTGAGCCTGGTTTCCGGCTTGTATCCGGCGGGCCGTGCCGCCAGGCTCGATCCTGTACAGGCCCTGCGCTACGAGTAAACCGACCCGCATGATCCGCGCCTGCAGACTTTTCTTCTTGGTCCTTTTGATCGCCGGCTCGGCGGCCGCTCAGAGCCGCATCGACTGCAGCGCGCTCAACAGCCAGATTCTCAAGCAAGTCGTCCACTACTGCGTCTACCTGCCGGCAGGCTACGATGCGAGCGCGGCTCAGCATCCTGCGAAGCGTTATCCGCTCCTTTACTTTCTGCACGGCCTGGGCGACAACGAGCAAACGCTTTTCAACGGCGGCGGTTGGACGTTGCTCGACGATCTGCGCAACCAGCACAAGATGGGAGATTTTCTGATCGTGTCCCCGGAGGGCAGGCGCAGCTTTTACATCAACTCCGCCGATGGTGCCCTACGCTACAACGATTTTTTTCTGCAAGAGTTCATTCCCCAGATAGAAGGAAAATATCGGATTCGCGCCGGCCGCGCCAGCCGCGCCATCAGCGGAATCTCCATGGGCGGCTACGGCGCATTGCGGTTCGCCTTCGCTCATCCTGAACTCTTTTCCGCAGCCAGCGCGCAGAGTGCCGCGCTAATCATCGAATCGCCCCAAACCCTGGATTCCGCATCGCTGACCGGAGCGCCTCTTGCAGGAGTGCTGGCCCCAGTATTCGGCAAGCCGATCAACGTAGCCCACTGGAATGAAAATAGTCCGTTTGTGCTGGGGAAAAAAAACGCAGCTGCTCTGCACAAGCTCGCCATCTATTTCAACTGCGGCCAGGATGACAACTATGGCTTCGAAAAAGGAGCGGCGGCATTGCACGAAGAACTGCAAAGGGAAGGCGTGAAACACGAATATCACCCCTACCCCGGCGATCACAGCCTGACTTATTTCCTATCGCACTTCGCCGAGGTCATGGAGTTTCATTCCAAAGCGTTCGGCCTGCTGCCGGAGCGCTGAGATTCCTCGCACCTGTTGTAAACTAGCCAAGCGTCCTATCGCGTCTGACCGACCTGCAGAACCCGGAGAGGTGGCCGAGTGGTTGATGGCTCCGGTCTTGAAAACCGGCGTACCCGAAAGGGTACCGGGGGTTCGAATCCCTCCCTCTCCGCCATTAATCCTAAGCGCATGGAAACAATGTGACTCCGTTTCCGGCTAAGAATCCCGGCTAAGAATTGCCAGAATTGGCGAGCTCGGTATTAGGCCTCCACGGGAGAGTCCAATGCCACTTGTCAAGATTCCAGCCATCAAAGCACCCAGCGTTTCGCTCTATATCCGCATCACGGATGAAAAGGGACGCCGCCGTTACGAGCGCGTCCGACCACGCAGCCACAACCATGCGGCCCCGTGACAATTACGCCCTGCTTTACTACGTTCCCAAAATGACTTGGGAACAGGTGGGACAGGATTACAACGTTCGGCGGCGGGCCACGAAGGAGCACGAACTCCTGCAGGCGGCACGAGACAAGTCTGCCCAGCCCGATACCACACCCAACCTGCTCCGCATACGCCATCCTCCTTCGGCTTGGACTTACTTTTCTGACACCTGCTTTAGGGCCGATAACCAAAGGTCATGACCCCTATGCATCGCTTGAGGGTCCTTCTTGCGGAACTCCACTGCTCCCGGTCCTCTCACGACCTCTTCGGTGACGACACGACAACCCTCAGGTGCCTTGAGCAAAAGAAAAGTATGGTAGGCATCCATACCTGTTCCCTGACCGAACCAGCCGATACGCGAATTCGCCGCAAATTCATGTACTCGGCTCTCAATGTGCACGCCAAACGTATCCCATGAGAATTGTGTGTCCTGGTGAAGCCTGCCGTCCGGGCTGTTCAGCAGTCTCACATTCCGTGAATTCGAATACCATTCAGGCCAAGTCTGCGCCTGAACGAGGTGCTGCCAGACATTCGGGCAGGATGCATGAATCAGCAATTCGTTATGAGCGAATAGGTCCGCGTCTGCCGGCGTGTGTCCAGCCGGCCAATGGATCTCGGAAGACCGTAACGGCCAATCGGGATTGTCGACCTGCGAAATCTGTGCGAGTGTGGGCGCCCTCATCATGCCGAAAGTTAGGACACCCATGACCAGCGATGTTTGTGTCAGCCTTGCGATTCGCATATTAGAACTCATAATCCTCTCCTCATTTGTGTTGGTATTGCCGCGACGCTAAACCAGGACCGTGCCGCCGTCGACTACAACGGTCTGGCCGGTGCCGAACCCCTCCTGCATCAGAAACAGATAGGCTTGTGCAATGTCACGAGCTTCGCCGACTCGTCCCACGGGCAGGCGCTTGCCAACACTTTCAAAGAGTTGCTCCCTTTCTACTGAGGTCATGTTCTGCCACAGGTTCGTCCGGACGACTCCAGGGGATACGGCGTTAACCCGGATCGGCGCCAGCTCAATCGCCAGGGCACGTGTTAAAGCTTCGATAGTTCCGCAGACGCTGGCGGCAATGACCCATCCACTGTGCGGGCGCCGGCCGGCGACTCCCGTGGTGAGGACGATAGAGCCGCCCTTTCGAATTTGTGGACTCCCGTATTTGACCGTGGCAAGTGCAGACCAATAACGCAGTTCAAATGCGCGTCTCGCCTGCTTGAGATCTGTCTTAGCAAGCTCGTTCAATTGCAGGCTGTCACCTGCAGTGAAAACCAGGTGATCAAAGCCGCCAAGGTTCGTGAAAAAGCTTTCCACAGCGTTTTCGTCGGAGACGTCAACCGCCTGTCCCCGCGCTTCTCCTCCGATAGATTTGATGGCTTCCTGAACGCGTTCTGCGCTGCTGGAGACGATCACGACCTCGGCTCCCCGCGATGCCGCCTCTTCGGCGACTGCCAAACCGATCCCCGACGATCCACCTACGATGACCATCCGTTTATTCTCGAAACCGTTTTCTCGTGGCATTGAATTCTCCTTTTGCACAGCTCTGTCGACTTACAGAGCTAAAGATGTGCAGACACAAGCATGCGAATCATGCATAATCAGCATGACGTCCATGCGTCTAGAGAAATTGCGTCAGGCTGATTTGAATCTCCTGGTTACGTTTGCGGCGATTGCCGAGGAGAAAAGCATCACCGCAGCCGCATCTCGCCTGTTCCTTAGCCAGCCCGCAGTGAGCCGGGCCCTGCAGCGGGCACGCTCGATGTTTCAGGATGATCTTCTGGTTCGATCGCCGCACGGTTTCGAACTCACTTTGCGAGGTCGAAAGATTCTTGAGGAGCTTGAGGGACTTCTGCCCAGGATGGAGAATCTCGTTGCGCCGGCCGTGTTCGATCCGTCCCGAGAGAAAAGCCATTTCCGCATCTCAGGTCCGGATAATGTTTGTACAGTCGTGCTCCCGCGCTTGTGCCGTCAATACGCGAACGGACGATATCAAGTGCAGTTTGAATTTCTTCCATGGCAGAGTGGCATCACGGAGCTCGTCGAACACGGACAACTCGATCTTGTTCTCCGCAATGATGAGGGGCTCCTGCCATCGCACTTCCAGTTGGAAAGACTCTACAAAGAAGATTGGATTTGCGCTGTGGCGCGCGAAAGCCACTTTGGCGACCGGCTGATACTTAAGCAATATCTAGCCGCGAGCCACATCGTGGTTTCCCCCTATGAAGGCGTGCAAACAATTCCAGACAAGCAACTGGCCGCTCTCGGTGCAAAACGCACCTCTTGTATTCGGGTGCCTTACTTCGGCGTGGCGCTGCAATGCCTTCCCGGTACGGAACTGGTCCTTACGCTAACTGGCGGCATGACTTCAGTTATCAAAAACGACCGCAGGTTGCGGATCGTGAAGGCGCCAAAAGAATTGCACGCGTTTCATTTCCTCATGGCGTGGCATCCGAGGCTCAACTCCGACCCGCGTCATGTATGGCTTCGTGGTGCGATGCGATCAACAGCCAGGGCTCTGGATGGGTAAGCGTAGTAGGAAAAATGCCAGTTTTATTGATTTTCCGAATTTCAGACGGCTCCAACAAGAAAAGTAATGAGAAGTCGGCTTGCGCTACGCCGACTTGTCAATACTCATCCGCCGGGGTCGCCCATCGGATTACTTCCCAATCGCCGACCATCCGTCAGATATAACCGGCGATTGACGTCGCCCGACGCACCGGAGTGGTATCGACCTTTTAGAAGGCAGGGATGTGTTGAAGGCCCCAGAACACTGCGACACCGCCGACAGCATAGATCGGAAGAACTTCGAGGATCTGTAATCGTTTAGTTGGATCCTGGATGCAAGTCTAGAAGTGGGACCGGCCGTACTGCGAGACCCGCACCGTGTCCGTCAGCCTAAACAGAGTGCTGAAAAACTCATAATGCCTTGCACAGGCGCGACAGTCTGGAGTTTGTCCAACGCCAGAAGAAACGGAAACTGGTGGAGCAGAGCTTTACCTGGATCGAACACTGGACGGGATTCCGGCAGGTGAAGTTGCGCAGCCGGCGGCGGGTGGAGTGGCTGTTTCAAATCGCGGCTGCAGCCTACAACCTGGTTCGCATGACGCGCTCACGGCGCTAGCCTGAGGCGAGGCGTCCTCCCGGCCCGCGGTCACATCGAGATAGGAGGACTAGGAGGACCTAGAACGAGAGCGGACGCCGGAACAAACGATTAGCGGGACGCACCTTTACCCGCAATGGTGGGTTTTTCAGCAGACTGTGAAGCCCGCTCCGACGAGAATCCCAATGCAGCGCTGAAGCGCCGCCATTCCACGTGGCTGCCTCCACATCGCTGCCTCTACGAGGCGGCGATCACTGCCACCATGGCTGCCGACGCGGCGTCCTCTTCGGCCTGCAACTTCCGATACCAGATAAACATGATCAGCAGGGACAGTCGGCTGTCCGGCACGGCCGCTCCGGCTAGCAGCTCCACGGTTTTCTCACGCGTGTGGAGGCGCAACAGCGGTTCGCCGCCCTCGGCGATCACGCTCCACACCGGACGCCACCAACCGTGGCACTCCAGGCGGAACGTCTGGCCATCGGCAAAGGTCAGCGTGCCTCCGCTGCCCCATCCTGACGTGAGGGTTGCGACTGGCTGTTGAGAAGCCGAATCCACGATCTGAGCGCCGGAGCCAAGCCAACCGCCGCGGCGAAACGTCCAGCGCCCATGTTGAGTTTCAGCAAGAAAGTTCGATGACCAGAAGCTGGGGCGCTTTAGTGTGCCAACAACTTCGTGGTTCAGTTTGAGTTCGTAACTTCGATTGCAGGAGACTTTCGACCAGGTGAGCCCGCTGGAAATCGCGGAAGAGATGGGAATCATAAACACCTCCGAAAAGGCATTCGATCCAATTCCAGCGTAGCACGGGAGTGTTAAAGCCGTGTGAAAAGCGGTGTAGGCGCGAGAATCCTTCGCTCCCCCTGAAAAGCGGCTCCGCTCAGGATGACCCACCAATAATTGGCTATCGGCGACCTAACGGATATCGGACCACACCGTCCGCTGCATGTATGCGTCGCGCTGCTACAATTCCGTGTTCGCGCTGATCAACACATCAGCTGCGAACTTCAACGCCCACAATCGCGTACAGTCTAGTGGGTAGGGCTTGGAGAGCGTCTCAGCAGTTGGAACGGCCAAGCCAGAGTCTCAGGTTTAAGCAGATTTCCGGGGAGCGCAAGTGGAAGACGTCCAGGTGGTCGCGATGCTGGTCCGGCGTTGTATCGCCGGCGACTCCGCCGCCTGGGAGGAAATCGTGCAAACCTACAATCGACGCATTTACAACATCTGCTACCGCTTCGCCGGATCGGGCGACGACGCCCAGGACCTCACCCAGGAGGTCTTCATCAAGATGTACCGGACGCTCCCCAGCTACGACCACACCAAGGGCGCATTCGTTACCTGGGTGACGACCATCACCAGAAACCTGCTGGTCGACCATTTTCGCAAGTCCAAGCAGGACCGGATGACCGACTCGATGGACACGTCTTCGTCGGAACACGAGGACGCGCAGCCCCTGAGTGAGCAAATTCCTGACCATTCCGCTCCCCCGGACGCCCACGTACGCAGCCGGGAGGTCGGCGAGACCGTGCACGCCGCCCTAGCCAGACTTTCGCCAGAGCTTCGGGAAGCAGTGATTCTAAGGGACTTACAGGATATGGACTACCGTGAAATTGCCAGCGTTTTGAAGGTTCCGGAGGGTACCGTGAAATCACGAATAAATAGAGGGCGGGCGGAACTTGCCAGGCTCCTACAACGTACCTATAGGCAGGTGATGTGATGCCAGACCACACCAGTAACGGAATGCAGTGCAACGAGTTCGAACTCGCGCTCACGGACGCCATTGACGGCGTCCTGACCGGGACCGGACTCGACCGCTTCCAGGCCCACGCGCGGGGATGCAAGGCGTGCGGGCCGCTGTTCGCCGAAGCAGAGGCGGGCCGCAACTGGCTGAAAGGTCTCACGGAGGTGGAGCCTCCAGCCAGCCTGGTCAACAACATTCTGGTATCCACGACGGGCGTTGACACCCAACGCCTGCGAGTGACTGCACGAGCGCCCCAGCCACGCATTTCGTGGTGGGAACACGTACAGGCCTCGCTGATCGAATCGCTGCTTGAACCGATCTGGGCGACGGTCCGCCAGCCGCGCTTTGCCATGTCATTCGGCATGGCATTCTTCGCGCTGTCGGTGGGCCTGACGGTTGCCGGGGTAAAACCCAACGACCTGAAGCAGGTCAGCCTGCGTCCCTCTGCGATACGGCACACGTACTACGCCACGCAAGCCCGCGTGGTGCACTACTACGAGAATGTCCGGATCGTTTACGAAGTCGAGTCGCGCGTGCGCGAAATCAAGCGCAACGTCGCGCCTGCCGAACCCAGCCGCAAAGAATCGCGGCCGGCCAAACCGAAAGACGACAAGAACGACACAACACAACAGCCCGAGCAGAAGCAGGAACGCAACTACAGCCAGACGGATAACCATCTGATTCTGGCCAGCGCTCCCGTGGGTCCATCTCCGTCTGTCTTTGATTGGTCAAATGTTGATCCGTCAAATCCGGATCTGCCTGTAGTGTCGGTGACCACGTACAGGAGGTTCGTATGAACTGCGCCACACACAGCGATACTGCTGCGGTGGCTTTCTGCCGCACTTGCGGCAAGCCACTTTGTAACAACTGCACCCGCGACGTGCGCGGGGTGATCTACTGCGAGGCCTGCCTGGCCGCGCGTCTGGATGGGACTGCGCCAGCAGCGGGATTCGTTCCGCCGCAGGTTCCGCCACAAAATCCACCACAGACCGGATATCAGCAGTTCATGGATCAAGGCCTCGGGGTCAAAGTTCCACCGGGCCCGACGTCTGGCCCGAACCCCGCGGTGGCCGGAATGCTCGCCGGATTCTTTCCCATTGGCGTAGGCGCGGTATATGCCGGCCAATACGCCAAGGGATTGTCGCACCTGGTCATCATGGTGCTCCTGATTCTCGGCGTCAGTTCCAATCTTCCCTGGCCGATGATCACTGCCTTGGGGATCGCAATCGGTTTTTTCTACGTCTACCAGATCATCGACTCAATTCGCACCGCGAAAGCGATTCAGATGGGAGAGCCAGCCCCCGATCCTTTCGGATTGGCACAGGCGTTCGGTGCCGGCGAGAGATTTGAGGGCACCAAGGTTCCCGCCGGAGCTGCCGTTCTCATTGGCCTGGGCGTGCTCTTCCTGTTGCACACCGCAGGTATCCTCGAGTTCGGACTGGATCGTTTCTGGCCGCTCATCCTGATCTTTCTGGGCGTCTGGTTATTCGCCAAGCAATGGGGCCTGATCGGCGGCCGAGTCGGCTGCCAGTGTGAACATTGCCGCACCCGCAAGCTCATGGGTCCGGCAGTGTTGGTGACCTTGGGAGTGCTGTTCCTCCTCGATAGCGTTTCCCGCGTGGGCTTTGGCAAGACGTGGCCCGCCATCCTGTTGGTGATTGGAGTAGTCAAGCTGATGCAGAGTAATGCTTCATTGGACGGACATAACCGGCCCGGACCTCCGGGATTGTCGGGCTTTCCGCCCAACACTCCGCCGCCTCCGCCGGAGCAGAGTACGGAGCCACCCTCTTCGGGCGAGGTGAAAAATGTCTAGCCAATTCCCGCCGAACCCAGTGCCACCGAACCCGGGCCTATCGAACCCAGGCACGAGTCCAGCATTTTCGCCGCTGCCTCCTCTGCCCCCGCATCGGCGCCGCTCGCTGGCGGGGCCTTTCGTTCTGATCGTGCTGGGCATCGTATTCCTGATGGGCACGATGCACGTGCTCTCGATCGGCCGGCTCGCACACTTGTTCGCGAACTACTGGCCGGTGCTGCTGATTCTGTGGGGCGTCATCAAGTTGCTCGAACACCAGCGCGCACAGCGTGAAGGCATTCGATCCTCGGGGATCGGCGCCGGGGGAGTTTTCCTGGTGATCATGATCGTAGTCTGCGGTCTGGTCGCGACCCAACTGGAGCGGGTCAACTGGTCCGGTCTGCATGACAACTTCAATATCGACGACAGCGACTTCAACAACATCTTCGGCCAGAGCTACAACTTTAACGACCATCTCGAGCAGGACTTCCCCGCGGGAGCCAGCCTGAAGGTGATCAACGTCCGTGGCGGGATTAGCGTTCACGCCTCCGATGACAACAAGATTACCGTGGCCGTCCGCAAGCGTGTAAACGCCGACAGCCAGGAGGACGCCGACAAGTACGATCGCGAATCCAAGCCCACGATCACAACGATTGGCGGCCTGGTGACACTCAACGCCGCTGTCGAGGCCGCGGGGGATGATCGAGTGGAGAGCGACCTCGACATTTCCGTGCCTCGCAAAGTGCAGGTCTCGATCGCAGCCCGCCGCGGTGATGTCAATGTGGTCGGCCGCGATGGCAATGTCGACATCAACGCTCAACATTCCGACACGAGCGTGGAAGACGTGAACGGCGGCGTCAAAGTCAGCCAGGAAAAAGGTTCAGTGAAAGTCGAGCAGATCGTGGGGGACGTGCACGTCGAAGGCCGGGTCAATGAAGTCTCGGTGGCCGATGTGAAAGGCGCGGTGCAGCTGGACGGCGAATTTCAGGAAAGCGTGAAGCTCGCCCGGATTGCGAAGACGGTAACCTTCAAGTCATCGCGCACCGACATGGAGTTTTCGCACATCGAGGGCTCGCTTGATCTCGATTCCGACGAACTGCACGCAGAACAAATCACTGGGCCGCTGCACCTCACCACGCGGTCGAAGAACATCCGGCTCGATGAAGTCTCGGGCGATGTGCGTCTGCAGGATGATAACGGGGCCGTGGAAGTCGGGATGCGCACGGTGGGCAACATCCAGATCGACAATCGCAACGGCGATGTTCAGTTGAGCCTGCCCGACAAGGCTGGGTTCCGGCTGGACGCGCACACCCGCGACGGAGAGATTCAGTCGGAGTTCGCGGAACTGAAGGTGAACAACGACGAGCACGAAGGCAAGGCCAGCGGCAGCGTGGGTAATGCTTTGTCCCACATCGTGCTGAATAACGAGCATGATGGCATTGAGATTCGCAAAGCCAGCGCGCAGCCGCCAAAACCGCCAGAGCCGCCGAATCCGGGCAAGTCAGGGAAGGCGCTGCCCGCTCCCAAGGTGAAAGTCGAACCGACCGAGAACTGATGGAATTGAGAGATTGATTCAATGGGTCATTGAGTCCTTGAATCAATCTTTCATCTTCATTCTTACCAGGGCTTCCACACGCTCGAGCACTTCGTCCTCAGTCAATGAAGAAGAGTTGATCACGACCGCGTCCGCGGCGGCCACCAGCGGAGAGGCCGCCCGGGTGCGATCGCGGCGATCGCGTTCGCGCAGTTCTGCAGCGACGCTCGCGGCCACGTCGCCCTTGATTTTCTGCTGCGCCATGCGGCGTTGTTCGCGGACGACGGGATCGGCATCGAGAAAGATTTTCAAATCGGCGTGGGGAAAGACTTGCGTCCCGATGTCGCGGCCTTCCATCACGACGCCGCCGCCCGCGCCCATTTCCCGCTGCCGGGCGACCATCCACTCCCGGACCTTGGGATGCACCGACACCCGCGAAGCCGCCTCCGATACATCGCGCTCGCGGATGCGCGCCGACACATCGCGGCCGTCGAGCAGGGTGCGGTTACCGCCGATCGTAGGCTCCAGTTGAATGTGCAAATTCTGCGCGAGGTTCACCAGAGCGGCCTCGTCGTCGAACGAAGCGTCGCGCTCAATGGCTTTGAGCGCCAGGGCCCGATACATCGCCCCACTCTCCAGGTTCACGTAGCCCAGCTTCCGCGCCAGCCGCGAGGCAATGGTGCTCTTGCCGGCTCCCGCCGGGCCGTCAATGGCAATGATCAGTTTGCGGGAAGGTTGCAGGTCGCTCGAATGATCGTTCATCATCATCGTTCATCTTGGAAGTTGAAATTGTACACGGCGGCTGCGTGGATAAGACCGCAGCGGAGATCCACTCCGCAAACCGAATCTGAGAGCTGGTTCCTCACGATGCAGAATCATGGGAACTCCCCCGTCCGCACCTGTTCCGCAGTCCATCCCAACGCGCGCAGCTTGCGAATGCTCAATGAATCGCGCCGCTTGGCCAGCCGTACTCCGCTCTCGTCGCGAACGAGATCGCAGTGAAAATAATCCGGCGGCGCCAGTTCGAGCGCGCGAAATAAAAGGAGCTGTCGTGCGGTCGACTTCAGCAAGTCGGCTCCGCGCACTACCTCGGTGATCCGCATGGCGGCATCGTCGACCACGACTGCCAGTTGGTAGGCGGGAACGTCGTCCCGCCGCCACACAATGAAATCTCCAAAATCGCGCCCCGCGATCATGTGCTGGGGGCCCAGATGCAAGTCGGTGAAGCGGATCTCCTCGCCGTCGGGTACTCGAAACCGCCAATTTACGCCGGCGGGGGCGTGCGTTCCGCTCGGCTCCGCCTTCGTGGAACGGCCGAGAGCCTGCCCTGAGCCTGTCGAAGGGCGGCTGTCGCCACATGTTTCTTGCGGGGCCCGGCCGGGCGGAGCGAAGCTCCGCTGCGCGTCCTGCGGACGACACCGTCCCGGATACACCGGCTCATCATCCAAATCGTTCGGCGCGCCCGCAGACTGCGCCACATCCTTGCGCGAGCAAGTACACGGATAGATCATCCCGCGATCGAGGAGCGTCCTCCACGCCTGCAGATAATGCTCACGGCGTTGGCTCTGCGCATACGGACCGACGGGTCCGCCGCAGTCTGGCCCCTCGACCCACTCGATCCCCAGCCAGCGCAGATCTTCCAGCATCGCTTGTACGAACTCAAGACGGCAGCGCTGCGAGTCGAGGTCTTCGTTGCGGAAAATTAACTGGCCGTGACGCTCGGCCGCACGCCGCGCCGCCATCCAAAACGTGCGCGCATGGCCGAGGTGCAGCAGTCCAGTCGGCGACGGCGCGAGCCGTCCGCGATAAACGTGGGGCGAATCGGTTGGTGAGGGTGATGTCACGGTAGTCTACGCGACCGCCAACTGCAGAGGTTTCGCAATCGAATCCGATGCAGCGTACTCGATATGCAGGACTCTTCTCGGCATTTCCGAGTGCGACTTCGAGGATGCGTGAATCAGCAGAGGCCTCATCGCGACGATCCCGCCCTTGGGAACAACGCAATCGACTGGCGCAATGCGAGTTGCGACTTCGTGAACGCTGTCATCGCTCAAGACGCCCAGTGTGTGCGTCCCTGCCAGGACACGGAGAGGCCCATTCGCAGCGGTCGAATCGTCAAAGTGAACGCGCAACGCCAGCACTTTGGACAGCGTGGCGGTAGGAGCGTGTGCGTAGTGGATTCCCTCCTTAACGGACCAAGGCCCCCAGCCTGGCAGTTCGAGCCGCGCGCAAAGTGGCAAGGCAGTATCCTGATGCCATACCACCAGCCAGTTCGCCGCAGTCGATTTGTCGAACACGGTGGCGCGAAATGGAAATGCATCTGGCCCCAGGACACCTCGAGCCAGTTCAATCATCTGCGGTTGCTGACTCAACTCGGCAACGGGAGCGAGTCCGAGAGCGTGCCGCACCCCAGCACGACTCCGTCGCGGCTCTGATTCGTTGATCTCCTGTAGAAGCCGATCCAGATATTGTTGCGAGAAGAGTCCAGGCAGAATTGCGAATCCATTCTCTGCGATGGTCTTGTCCCAGCTCACTTTTTTCACCGTACTCAAGAGCGCTCGACGGAAAACCGCAAGCGCCGCCGTGGAAGAGTGGCGCGTTCAGCGCCGCGTAAAGCGAGAGTTGGTGCCGGGCTTCAGCCCTCGTGGTCGTCGGTCCGTCGCCGAGCGACTTGCCGGTGCTGGGGCGACGACCGCAGCCCGCTCAACCGGCGCTGCCACGACTTTCTCCGGCGTGATCTGCAGCATCGACCGTCCGCTCACATGCACGAAGCTCAACTCGCGCGCGGCCAGCAGGGCGTTGACTGCGTCCTTCACCTTCGACCGCGCGACGAAGTTTCCGAAGAATACTTCTAAGTCCGCCTGCTCGATTGCGACCACACAGTCGAGATACTTCGACAGCAAAGCGGTGAGAGCTTCCTGCACCGATAATCCCACGCCTTCTTTCACCGCGTCCGGCGCCCAGCGGTAGAGCACATCCCAGACCGAGCCCTCGCTGGCTTTGTAATCCACGCGCGTGATGCGGAGCTTCGACCACAACTCGCCCAGGGCGCCGTCGAGGGCCGGGAGAGATACGCTCCCGCCCAGCGCATCCTGCAGCTTCTGCTTCGAGATGGGCCCGTCGCGCGTGATCAACTCAAACGCATCGCATGCCAGCGCAGAATATGGAGAGCGCGACCCCGCCTTCGGCGCCTGCTTCGGATTGCGTTCTCCGATGAGCGCATAGAAGTACGGAAACGCGGACGCCGCCACCAGAAAGCCGTTGTTCTCGTCGAATAGATTGGCTTCGAACGCCGTGCGCTCGCGCAGCAGACGCACCATTAACTCGGTCGCCTCGGCCGCTCGCGGATCTTTGAAGGCATGCTGCCAGCCCGGCAAGCGGTCCTCAGATCCCACGAACGCGCCAATAAACGTCGGCACCAGCAGCGCCGGACGCTTGGGATACATCAGGCAAAATCCGACATCTTCGAGGAAAGCGCGAGCCTGCTCAATCGTCCGGATCGGCTTGCCATCCAGTCGCCACTTCTCGCGCCGCAGTTGTTGAAGCTCCAGATCAGTCATAGGAACAAGCTGTCAGCTATCAGCCATCAGCCGTCAATAACTGCCAGCTCGGTCTTGCTGAAATCTGATGGCTGACAGCTGAGGGCTAGATTCTCTTAAAGGCCTTCTGAATGTCCTTCACAGAATACCTTAGAACCACCGGCCTGCCGTGCGGGCAAGACATGGGGTGGTCGGTTTTGGCCAGTTCGGCGAGGAGCCATTCCATTTTGTTCTGCTCCAGCGGCATGTTGACTTTGATGGCAGCGTGGCAGGCGATGGAGGCGGCGATGCGGGCGCGAATCTTTTCCAGATTGAGCGACTGCTCTTCGCGCGAGAATTGATCGAGCAACTCGTGCAGCATGTGCTCGACTGCGGACGCCTCAACTCCGGCGG